>Ga0129308_1000036_pt1 | contig 258243 bp, 211 predicted proteins | sample L827metagenome_FD_94440 | JGI IMG/M metagenome (GOLD analysis project Ga0129308, IMG submission 94440) | Ring-tailed lemur group fecal microbial communities from Wisconsin, USA - L827 metagenome | ecosystem: Host-associated > Mammals > Digestive system > Large intestine > Fecal | place: USA...
CAAGAATCAAAAGCTTCATAATCATCATTATCAACATCAACTTACCTTTTTCAAAAGTTGCCATTAATGACAGCTTATTCAAGTGTGCCATTTATTGGCTGTCCTCTACATTCTTTCACACTATCCTCCTGTTCTTTATGAGTACTCTTATTCATTATCGTACCATAGCCTGAAAAGTTTACTGTTTTTAATCCAAGAGAAGCTTTTTTACAGTTCGTTGATGGTTTCGGTTACGGACAGATCTCCTATTCTTTTCGCCGGAGCATAAGCTGCTATGGCCGCTGCCAAGAGTACAAACACAAGTATGACCGCCAAATTGACAACGGGGAACCGCCAAACAGCATAGCTGAAATGGCTGGCAATAAGTTGATCGAACAGCAGCTTACTGCAGGGCACTCCCACCGCACAGCCGGCGGCGCAGCCCCAGAAAGCATAGGTAAAAGCTTCAGCAGCGATCATCCGGGTGATCTGGCGCCGGTCCATCCCCACTGCCCGCATGGCGCCGTATTGCTTGATCCTTGCGGATACGCTCATGGAAATGCTGTTTACAATATTCAACAGGGTAACCAGGGTGATGATTCCCAAAAATCCATATACGCAGGATACAAAAGCAAAATATGTGCCGGTGGTGCGTTCATCGCGCTTATCGTTAAATACATACCCACCGCCTGCCGCCCGCCCCAGCGCCTTGATGTCCTCATCGGTCGCATCACCTGTTGTCTGGATCATAATCAGGGAGTAATCCTCCACATCCGTCAGGCGGGTAAACGTATCCCTGGAGGTGATCAGTGTAATCTTGCCGTTAGTAAGGCCGTCACTGCTAAAGGGGTCATATTTCAGCAGACCGGCGATTTCCAGTTCACTGCCAGCCACCAGAATCCTGTCGCCGATCCTCAAGGGACTGTTCTGATCCCAGGCTGCCAGGACATGACCGCTGTTTCCATAAACCTTTGAAAGGCTGCTGCCCCGTGTTAACGCACGGTCCTTTTTAAGGCAGTCTAAATCGAAATCATCAAAGGAAATGATATCAACCGCACCGTAAACCGTGGTATCGCCCATTACTTCTGCAGGGACCCCAAGGCAGCTTTGACGGCCATAGACATATTTTACCCCCTTCATACCGCTGATGGTGCGGACCAGTCCGCCTGGGATTGAGTTGGAACCGTCACTGCTTGAAATATCCACGTCAGAGGTGCTGGCCGATTGCGGCATCACGTAGTTTACAAAGTTGATCAATACGGAAAAACTGAGAAAAAGGATAATGGTAAGGGCAAAGGACCCCGTCATCAGAAACAGGTTTTTCTTTGCCGATACCCCATGATGAATGCCCAGGGCTGTTTCGATTTTAAGAAAACGGAAATCAACCGCACAGCGTACCGCCTGCGCTCCTGTCCGCGCATTTTCCCAATGACCGGAAGCTGCCGTCACAGGCGATACGTTTGCCGCTCTTTTTGCCGGTGATCCTGCAGCAAGCAATACGGTGACAACGCCCACCACAATACCGCTGATCAAACCAACAATGCTGAACCGAAACAAGGGTATATGAGAAAATTCCTCACCCACAATAAAACGCAGGACGGCGCACAGGACCCATGAGGCAAACGTTCCAAGTAAAAGACCAATGGGGACCGCGGTTTTACACCAATTGAGAGCCTCCAGCCTGATAAAACGATAAATCTGCTGTTTACTCATTCCGATGCAGCGCATCATACCAAAAAACTGTGTTCTTTGGGCCACGCTGCTGTTCATACTGCTGGAGATCATTAAAGCTCCGGCGATCAATACCAGCAGAAATAAAACCGCGGCAATCAACAAAAGGGATTGTCCCATTGCGCTGTTAAACAAATTTTGAACCGGCAGACTGCCATGTTTTTCCAGCAGTCTTTCCTGCTCCATCCTGGCCCCCATCTCGGCCATACTGAACACAGCCGTTACCATAAACACGGAAAAAATAATACACAGCAGGGTCATACGGTTCTGCCGCCTGTGTACTTTGGCTGATATCGGGATCAGGCTAAGGTAACTTTTCATTCGCGGCACCTCCCCAAGTCGGACACCACCCCATCGGACACCTGCAGGATCCGGTCCGCTGTCTGTGCAATGCTCCTGCTGTGAGTGATCATAACTATGGTCTGCTCATATTTTCTTGAGGCTTCCTTGAGCAGAGTGATCACCTCGCTGGTGTTTTGGGAGTCAAGATTGCCGGTAGGCTCATCAGCGAGGATGAGCGCCGGCCGTGTGATCAAAGCCCGCCCGATCGCAACGCGCTGCTGCTGGCCGCCGGATAACTGGCTGGGCAAATGATGGCGGCGCTCTTTTAAATTCAATACAGCAAGCAGTTCTTCCAAATACTTCTTGTTAGGTTTCTCATAATCAAGCAGGACAGGAAAGATGATATTCTGCTCCACGGTCAATTCCGGGATCAGATTAAAGTTCTGAAAGATGAAGCCTATATTCCTGCGGCGGAAAACAGTCAAGCTGCTGTCTTTCATGGAGAAAATGTCCCTGCCATCAATCAACACCCTGCCTGAAGTAGGCGTATCAAGCGCGCCTATCATGTTCAGCAGCGTGCTTTTCCCTGAACCGGACTCTCCGACAATGGCAACGAATTCACCCTTTGGGACAGAGAAAGCCGCTTGCTTCAATGCATGTACAGCAGCTTCCCCCCTTCCATAGGTTTTTGAAACATTCTGTACTTCTAACAGATCCATAAAGTCTAACACCTCTTTCTTCCTTGATCAGGAAAGAGTACCACATCAACATTACTGCCGGATGACACACAGCCTACAATTTTGTAGGAATCAAAAAATTGATGGTAAAAACCGTGCCGGCGCCCAACACACTGTCCACCTCGATGGTTCCCCTGTGCGCTTCCACAATTGCCTTTGCAAGGGGAAGCCCAAGTCCCACCCCCTGCGTGTCTTTTGAAAAACGGCTGCGGTAAAACCGTTTGAAGATATAATGTATGTCCTCCGGGTGGATGCCGCTGCCATTGTCTTTCACAACAATCTGGACCATTGACGCAAAGCTTCTCCACTCAACAGAAACAGAATTTCCTGCCTTGGTGTGGTCCAGGGCATTTTTCACAATATTACCGACCGCCTCTGTGAGCCAGTTACGGTCGCACAGCAGTACAACCATATCATCTCCCAAAAAAGACAGTGTTTTTCCTTCCTGCCCGGCCTGAAAAGCAAAATGCCGTTCAATACTTGCCATCATGTCGGACACATTTTCAACTGTCTTTTCCAAAGTGATCGTCCCAGCGTCCAGCTTTGTGATCTTCAAAAGATTCTGCACAAGTGTCTCTATCCGGTCAAGCTCCTGTTCCGAAAGGGCGGCAAACTCCCTGATGGCCGGCGCATCCTCTGCATCTTCCCGCATGATCCCGTTATAGATATTCAGGGCGGTCAGAGGTGTCTTGAGTTGGTGGGATATGTCGGATATGGTATCTTTCATAAACCTTTTTCCACGTTCCTCATTCTCGGCATGGGCGTTCAGGATGGACACCAGAGAATTGACTTCATGAAACAATCGGTACAGCTCGCCCTCGTCATCACAGTGGATCCGGGCATCCTTATCTCCCCCAATATATTCTTTGATCTGCGCGATCGCTTTTTCCATGATCTTATGCCGGTTCCTAAAATACAGGTACATGGCCGCAAGAACAAAGCTTTCCATGCAGACAGACAATCCCAGTACATACAGCTCCGCATATTCCACCTTCAGACCGATCAGGACAGCGGAAAGCAGAACGGTCCCCGCGGCGGACAGAAACACAAGACAAAAAAGATGCTTGATTTTTCGATCTGTGAATATTTTCATGGCTCTCCTCAATCCTCAGCATTCCATTTATAGCCCACACGGCGGACCGTCACGATCCTTTGCGGATTGCCTGGGTCATCCTCAATTTTTGTGCGTAACCTGCGGATATAGACCGTCAGCGCACTGCTGTCTATATAGTTTTCATCACAGTCCCAAAGTCTGCCCAAGATCTGCTCCGGCAAAAGGACGATATTCGGATTTTCCATAAACAGGCACAGCAGTTTGTACTCGCCGGCCGTCAGATCGATCATCACTCCGCTTTTATAGACCTCCCGCTTTAGCAGCTGTATCTTGATGCCATTGGAGCTTAGTTCCGTATCGGCCTGGTTGAAATTATCACTTCTGCGAAGAAGCGCATTGACCCGCGAAAGGAACACCGCCAGCTTAAAAGGCTTTGTAATGTAGTCATCACCGCCTATATCAAGCCCCATGATGATATCTGTCTCTTCGTCCGCCGCTGTCAGGAAAATGACCGGTACTTTGGAGGTCTGGCGGATCTTCCTGCATAGATCATAGCCGGAGCCATCAGGCAGGGATACATCCAGAATAACCAGATCATACGTTCCATTCATCCACAGCGTTTCTGCTTCTAATTTTGTCCGGGCAACATCAATCTCATACCCCTGTTTTCTGATGGCAAAGGACAAACCGCTTATTAAACTCAAATCATCTTCAACAAAAAAAATACGCCTCATTCTTTTCACCGTCCTTAACATGCATGCACTTCCGATCATCCCATTATAGTCCATTCATTGGAAGAGTACAAGAAAACAAGAAAAACTGGCATAACCGCAGCTATGCCAGTTCCCGATAACAATTGATTAGCCCAATGTCATAAATGCGTATCTGACCACAAATACCACAGATATCACCAGCGTCAGGGCTTTTACATCCTGTTTCCTGCCGGTCATAAGCTTCATCAGGCAGTAAGTGATCAGGCCGAATGCCACACCGTTTGCAATGGAGTAGGTAAATGGCATGAATACGATAGTGCAGAATGCCGGAAGGGCATTGCTCATCTCACTGAAGTCCACTTCCCTGATATTACCCAGCATCAGAATGCCGACAAAGATCAGGGCGGGCGCGGTTGCCGCTGCCGGCACAATGCTGACAATGGGAACAAAAAGGATGGATCCCAGGAACATAAACGCTGTCACAAGGCTTGTGAGCCCGGTTCTTCCTCCCACTGCAATTCCCGCACTGGACTCCACCACGGTCGTCACGGTAGAGGTTCCAACCATAGCGCCTGCCAGGGTGGAGACAGCATCTGACATCAGGGCCTGTTTCATCCTGATGACTTCACCGTTTTCATCGATCATTCCGGACTGCCGGGCGGCTCCCAGCAAAGTTCCGATGGAATCAAACATATTCACCAGGGAAAAACTGATAACCAGCATGGTCACTGTAAATACGGTTTCCATAAAATTGGTTCCTGCAAATAAGCCCGCGAAGTCCATTCTCATAAAGGAAACCTCTGCAAAATCCCTGAATTTCACCCCGATGTTCATATCCAGGTTTGAGAGGTGGGTGATACCAAGAGGTATTCCAATCAGCGTGGCGGCTACAATTCCTAAAAGAATGGAGCCTTTCACCTTTCTCGCATGCAGGATCCCCATTATGATCAGTCCGATCAGGGCAGTCAGGGCGCCGTTGATGAGCATCATATCCGCTCCCTCCAGCTTCCACTGTGAAAAATCCACCAGGCTGACAAGGGTGGCCGGGTTTGAAATAATAATACCCGCATTCTTCAGTCCGATAATGGTGATAAACAATCCGATCCCAGGTGTGATCGCCATCTTGACCGCATCGGGAATGGATCTGATGATCGCCTCCCTCAGGCCGATCGCTGTGATCACAATAAAGAAAATACCTGAAAGAAATACAATAACAAGGGCCTGCCCATATGTATATCCCATTCCCAACACAACCGTATATGCAAAGAATGCATTCAGTCCCATGCCCGGGGCCTGGGCAAAGGGAACTTTTGCGTACAGTGCGCAGAGCACGGTTCCGATAAACGCCCCGATACATGTTCCGATAAATACACCATTTGCAATTTTCTCCGCCATGACCGGATCCCCCATGATCACGTACGGGTCAGATAAGATCTGCGGATTCAAAATCAGAATGTAGGCAATGGTTATGAACGTTGTGATTCCTGCAAGAACCTCCGTTTTAATGCTTGAACGGCTTTGAGATATTCCGAAAAACCTGTCTGCAAAGTCTGCCTTTTGTTTCACTACTATGTCCTCCATATCATTTTTTCTGTCTGAACGTATCAACCTTCTGAGCGTATCAACAGTCCAACGCCGCTATCCCTGCCCTGTAGTTGGAATCTCATTGGCTTTTCGTTTCCACTCCCCTCCACCAATAAATACCTGATTACCAAAAAAAGAGTCAACTACAAAAGCCATGTAGTCAACTCTTTACGGTAGTTGGTAGAAACTCTGAGCCAATTCTCAGGATATACATAGTGAATAGCATTATTTTTTAATACAAAAATAATTATATATCCTAAAAGATTTTTAGTCCATTTGCCTTTTTATCAATAAATCACTTTATTTTTTGTGCACATTGTATATTTTTTGCGTTTTTTTACGATTCTCAGAAGGAATTACGCCGGATTACCTTCTTTTATCACTCAATCCCCAATGCTTCTTTTACCTGATCACCGATCACTCCGTCAACGGTGAGTCCATTGTCCTCCTGAAAGGATTGGACGGCCTCCTTTGTCTTTGTGCCCGCTATGCCGTCAGCTTCTCCACAGTCATACCCTTTGTCATTGAGGGCCTGCTGCACCTTTTTCACAAGCTCCTTGTCCGATGAGGAAGCCGACTTAGCGCCCGATGCAGCGGCGGAATCAGAGGCGTAAGGGCATACGCCGCCGGTATGTAAATGTGCGGGATGTCCTCCGCAATGGTAATGATAGGAGCCCAAGCCGCTCTTATTTTTATTATCCTTATGGCCTCCGTTGGAATCAGTCCTTCCCGAGTGCGCTTCTGCGGTGATGACCGAGTATGTATTGATGTAACTTACCGATGTTCCGGCCACCATGATCCCCAGGCCCATTGCAATGATTTTGTTTCTTATATTCCTCATATTCTCCCGCCCCTTTTTTTAATATTTTAAAACAAGTTACTGTATATAGCATAATTATACCGAAACTGTCAAAATATGTAACCATGTGTTTGGAGTATTTTTATAGTCGATATTACGACTATATCTTGATGGGGAAGGCTTCTCCCTTGGGTGAGAACCTCTATAAAAACAGTTCTATCCTATCATCCTTTCTCATAAAGTTTATTAAATCACCTAACCTGCCCTTTTCAGGAGGATGTTCCATGAATCGTATCCAATACAGAATCCTCGCAAATCCGGATTCTTTTCCAGTTATACATTCCAATTGGTATCCCCCGGTTGCCGTTGCAAAAAAGAACTTACAATATGCAGAGATCCTCACGCCGGATCTTGCCTCTGCCGCCAGCGAAATGACGACCGTACACCAGTATCTGTACCAGTCCTGGACCCTGAGCAATGACTACAGGACCATCCGGCGCGTGATCCAGCGCATTGCCGTGGTGGAACAGCATCATTTTACGATCATCGGGCAGCTCATCGCTCTTCTCGGCGGCCGGCCGGAATGCCGTTCTCTGGAACCTGACTCGTACTGGTGCGGCAACATGGTGGACTATGACTGTGACCTTCGGACTTTGCTGTCAAAAAATGCTGAATCAGAGCAGTTCGCAGCCCAGGCATACGCAGCCCAGGCAAAAGAAATCAACGATCCCCATGTTTCCAAAATGCTTGCAAGGCTGTCCCTTGATGAAAAACTGCATCACAAAATATTCAGTGATTTTTTATCTCAAATACCTGAGCAGCCCATCTGTTAACAGGATTCCTAAGGCAATCCATATTAGAAGACATTGAATATTTCTGTTATACCGGCCGTAAGAATTTTGCGGAGTTGCAGCCTGGTATGGAAACTCCGCAAAATACGATTTTAACGCTTAGGCCACTGCAATTATCTGCATTTACAAATGAATTAAAGAAATTAGGCTGTTAAGTAAAGCATTCAATTATAAATTAAATTATAAATAAAAGGCAGGCAAAAAACACAGCCTGCCTTTCTGAATCAGTTCTTTCTGAATCAATTCTTCCGCACATCCGCCAGAAAGTACGTTCCAAATACACTTCTAGTGGATTGCATCCTCAAAAAATTCGTATGCTTCTTTATCCGTAAATCCTTCATGCACAATCTTTCCGATTGCTGCCGCCATCTCCAGGGAGTGGGCGCTCTGGAAAATGTTTCTTCCCATGTCCACGCCGTGTGCTCCGCCGCTGATTGCATTGTAAGCCAGGGTCAGGGCTTCCTTCTCCGGAAGCTTCTTGCCGCCTGCCACTACGATGGGGACAGGGCATGCCGCTACAACTTCTTCAAAGTTTTCACAGTAATAGGTTTTAATGATGTTGGCTCCCATTTCAGCAACAATCCTGGTCGCCAGCTTGAAGAAGCGGTCCGTGCGCTCCATCTGTTTACCCACGGCCACAACGCCCATGGTAGGGATACTGTATCTCATTCCCAGATTGATCGCCTTTGAGAGGTTCTCAATACTGGACAGCTGTCCATCGGCGCCGATGAAGGTCTGGATCGCCATACAGTCTGCATTCATACGGATCGCGTCCTCAATATCAACCGCCAAAATTTCATGGGACAGGTCATCGTTCAGCATAGAGGAGCCGGAGGTGGAACGAAGGGCAATGCCCTTGCCGCACGCCGGTGTCACGCATGAGCGCAGAGCGCCTCTGGTCCCCATAAGTACATCCACATAGGGAATCAGCTTAGGAATCACCAGATCCAGACGCTCCAGTCCGGCAGTTGACCCCATAAAGTATCCATGGTCAAAGGCAAACATAACCGTGTTCCCGCTTTTGGGATTAAAAATATTGGACAAATGTTTTTTCATTCCCCAATCCAGGTTGTTTGCTCCCTTAACATAGAAGCCATCGTTATTTGCAAAGGGTACATCCACGTGGTAATCCTTTGCAACCTTTACACCTTCCAAATCAGCCATAACCAGAAATCTCCTTCCAATTCTTCTCCTATAAGTTCATACAATTTTGATTCATTTTTAACTTAGAAGTTATAATCATTCATATTATCTGCGTTAAATACAGTGCGTTCCGGCAGCAATACAACACCGTTATTTACCTCTGCGGTAGATGCGCCCTCAACCAGGCTGTCATTTGGCATAACTTCTACCTCACCGATGTCAGGAATATTAATCTTGTCGCCTACATGTACTTCATTGCCTGCTGCAAGGTAAGCTGCAAGGTAGCAGCCCATTGCGCCCTGTACGCCGCAGTCCCACAGTCCCCACTGCTCGATCACGCCGGCTGCACAGTAATCCTTAATGGACATAGGTGATGCAAAGCCTGTTATTGTAACATCTTCCTTGGTCAGTCCCTTGTTCTGAGCTGCCTTGCACTGTCCCGGAAGGGCGGTGGAGTCATTGCAGATGATCAGGTCAATGTCAGAGTGTGCTTCCAGAATGGATGCGCCGATGGAAACCGCCTTCTCTGCATCCTGCTCTGAATAATAATTGTCAGGAGCTACATTTTCCCAGTTCGGGAAGTTTTCTTTGATATAGGCCTCGCCTGCTACCTGCCAGGAATTCTGATCGGCAACCGTTGCCTGTGAATAATGCCAGCAATATTTGATGGTATCATTTTTAGTATCTTTGCCGCGGTTGGTCAGGGAATCAGCACCCATATCAACCAGCATTTTACCTAACAGATCCGGTGTTCCCTGGCTGACCATAAGGGTACGTGCTGTATCGGAAACATCCGAATCCCATGTAACAACGGTAACGCCGGCCTCTTTTGCCTCTGTCAGCGCGGAGTCCAGTCCGGTTGCGTCAACGGATGAAATACAGATCGCATCCACGCCGCTGGCAACTGCGTTGTTGATCACGTTAACCTGGTCTGCAACCGCCGCATTGGCGCTGCCCTGGTAGTCAACGGTAAAGCCCCAACCCTTGGAATACTCCTGTGCACCGTTGTTGGCGGACTCAAAGAATGCGTTTCCTGTCAGTTTTGGAACAAAGGCAACCGTCTTGCCTGCAACATCTGCGCCTGCTTCGGGAGCTGCCGCCTCTGTCTTGCCGTCTTCCGCTTGAGCCTCCTCCGTCTTGCTCCCTGCCGCTTCTGTCTTTGCCTCTGTTGCGGGCGCCGCTGCCGTGGCAGCAGTACCGCCGCCGCAGCCTGCCAGTGAAACTGTCATTGCTCCTGCAAGAACCACTGATAACCATTTTTTCTTCATAACATTGTTCCTCCTTAAATTATTTATAATTGTGATTGTTATCGTATTTTCAGGGAAATTCCGTTCCCATAATACTTCTCTTCGTATCAAAGAAGATGCGCTGTCCGCGCTGTTACAATTTCTTCCTGCGGAACATGGCGATCACCTTCTGGTTATTGACCAGAGAGCGGCCAACCACCACCACCAGAAGAATCAGTCCAACGGGAATATCCAGGTACTGCTGGCTTACCTTGAAGCAGAGAGGGAGCCCGAATCTTAATACTCCGATCACAACCGCTGCCAATGCAGTTCCCAGAACACTTCCCTTGCCCCCGGTGCTCAAGGTTCCTCCCAGCACCACGGCTGTAATGATAGGCATGGTCAGGGTTGCTCCGATATCACTTTTGGCAGTGCCCAGATAGGAGGTGAGGACAATACCTGCCACCGCCGCGCTCATGGCCGACAACACATAGGTGCTCATGATCACCAGCCTGCTGTTGATGCCGGAATACTCCGCCGCATTTTGGTTTACGCCAATTAAGAAAATCTGTCGTCCGTATTTCGTCTTATGCAAAAGGATGTAGGCAATAACTGCCAGCACCAGAAAAATCAGCACCTGGTTGGGTATGACCCCAAACAACTTAAACTTGGTAATCCTGATAAAGCTGTCGGGAAACCCGTTGATCCCCTTATAGCTTTCAGTGGCCGACAAATTGGATACCAGCAGCGCAAGACCAGAAAACAGGAAGCTTCCGCCCAGTGTGACCACCATGGGCTGTACGCCGCAGTAAGCCACAAAATATCCGGACAGAGCACCGCACAGCGCTGCAACTATGATTCCCAGCCCTGCCGCAACCCAGATATTAAGTCCCCAGTCCTGCCAGGATACACCGAGAACAATGGAGGTCAGTCCTACAATGGAACCAGCCTGAATATCAATTCCTCCAGTAATCATGACAAAGGTAACAAATAAGGAAATGATACAGATGGATATCATATCATTGATGCTTCCGAACAGTACACGGGGCATCAGAAATTTACTGTTGGCTGTTGCGAATATTATGAACTCCAGGGCCAGAATACAGATCAGGACGGTCTCCCAGCTTTTTAACGCCTTTTTCATGACTGAACTCCTCCTTTTTTATCAGCGCCCATCGCTGTCCTCGCAGACAGAATCTGGTGCCGGTTCTTCAGGATGGCCCTGTTCTGTGTCACTGTATTGATCACCACGATCGTAATGAGAAGAATTCCGGTAATGGTATTGTCATAGTCAGAAGAAAACCCCAGGAATACAAGGATCCTGCTGATAGAAGACATAATGATTGCGCCGATGGACGCGCCGATCAGGCTGCCCTGGCCTCCTGTCAGGCTGATCCCTCCAAGAACACATGCCGCAATGGCTTTCATCTCGTAGCTGTTGCCCGCGGTGGGCGTAATGAAGCCGATACGCGATGTGTAGATCATGCCGGCCGCTGCCGCAAAAACTCCGCTTACTATGTATGCTGTGATTTTCGTCTGGGATGCAGGGATACCAACAAGGGTTGCTCCTGCCGCGTTATCCCCTACCGCGATAAAATACTTGCCCTTTTTAGTCTGCGTCAGAATCATATGCCCCGCGATCACTACCAGGATTGCCACCGCATAAAAGGTGGTGAGCTGTCCCGCGATCAGGGTATTGGACATCCTTGTATATTCGGCGGGAAGGTTTTCCACCCATGCTCCTTTTGTAAATACGTAAATCAGGCCGCGGACAACACCATTGACGCCAAGGGTAAATATAAGGGATGGAATCTGAAGCACCGACACTCCGAACCCGTTGACAAATCCAATGATTGCTCCGATAGCCAGCGCTGCCAGAATGGCCACGGCCCAGTTGGAGCCGTCCCTCAGCAGCGTTGCTCCCACTGCCGCCGACATGCCCAGAGTCGCGCCCACCGAAACATCGATCTCACCTGTCAGGATGACAAAGGCGCTTCCCACCGCCAGCAAAGTAAACACCACACTGTCATTAAAGCAGTTCAGGATCGATGTGGGCTGCCAGAAGCTTGGATTTACACAGCCTACAATGAATATCAATGCTGCCAGAAATAAAAAACTGCTCATTTCATGGGTTTTCATTATTTTCTTCAATTGATTCATGTCTCTCCACCTGCTTTCATTCTTCTGTCACGCCAAAGGATGCCGCCATCAGGCTGGCCTGGCTGATTTCCGCCCTGGTCAGTTCGCCCTTGATCCGCCCGGAAAATACGACCACCGCCCGGTCCGAAAGCTCCACGATTTCTTCCATATCGGAGGAGATAAGCATAATCGCCACACCCCGGGCCTTCAGTTCATGAATAATGGAATACACATCTCCTCGCGCCGCCGCGTCAATACCACGGGTGGGTTCATCCAGGATCACCAGCTTGGGATTGGTTGAAAGGGAACGGCCGATAATGATCTTCTGCTGGTTTCCTCCCGAAAGGCTTCCTGCTGTCTGATCCTGCCCCGTAACCTTGATGCGGAAGTCGTCAATATATCGGCCGGCCACTTCCTTCTCGGCTTTTTTGTTCAGAAAGAATCCTCCCATCTTCTTATCTCTTAATAAGGAAGATGTGGTGTTGGCAGCCACATCGCTGATGGCGAATAGTCCGTTGAGTCTTCGGTCCTCAGGCACATAGTTGATTCCCGCCTCCAGAACTTGTGCGGTGGAGCATCCTGTTATATCCCTGCCATCCAGAATCGCCTTTCCTCTTAAAACCTTGTCTCTTCCAAATATGGTTGTGGCAAGCTCCGTACGTCCGGCGCCAACAACCCCGGCCACTCCCAGCACCTCACCCGGGTACACCTTAAGGTTTACATCCTCAAAACCATAGCCGGTGTAGCCCTGAAGCTCAAACACCGGCTTCAGTCCCTCATAATTAAGGGTTTTCTCCTCCCCTTTCCCATCTTTGAGATCCGCCACATCCATATTGGGAGGAAGGAGTCCCTTTACCAGCATTTCCCTGGTGAAGTCCGATACGCGCCCTTTTAATGTGATAATTCCGTCCCTCATAATTGCCACATGGGTGGCGATCTGAAACACTTCTGCCAGACGGTGTGTTATGTAAACAATTCCGATGCCCTTCTGCTTCAGATCTTCCACGATCTTGAAGAGGCTCTCAACTTCGTCAAATGTAAGCGCGCTGGTAGGTTCATCCAGGATCAGCACCCTGGCATTCCTCAAAAGTCCGCGCAGCAGCTCCACCAGCTGCTGTTCTGCTATGGAAAGACTCATGGCCTTTCTGTTCAGGTCCAGGTGCCATCCGATGTCATCCATAATCTGTAGCAGCCGCTTTCTCAAGGTCCCTGTCTTTTCCTTAAATCCAATGAGGACGTTCTCTTCCACTGTCATGTTAGGAAAAAGCATAGGTTCCTGAGGTACCATATAAACGCCCTTGGCCAATATCACCGAAGGCTTGAATGAATGGATCTTTTCATCTGCGATGACCAGTTCTCCCCCATCCGGCTGATAAATACCCATGATGATCTTCATCAGGGTGCTCTTTCCGGCACCGTTTCCTCCTATCAAAGCCAGCACCTCGCCCTTGCCGACATCCAGATCAATTCCTTTTAATACTGCATTCAAACCAAATGTCTTAAAGACGCCACGGACAGAAAGCAGCACTTCCTTAGAATCACATGTCTCTGCTTGACTCATGTTTATCCTCCTTAGCGCACCTGTTATTGATATTTTTGTTTATAGTCAAAACATTTGTAACACTTGTAGTATACGGGAACCATATAAGTTTGTCAAGGGGTTTTAAGCATTTTAACCCTTGCTCCCACTGTTTTGCCCCTTCTATTTAAGCATATTTTTCTTTATTTTTTACCTCCATCCATTCTTATATTGGCCAATTATTATGTTTTTGTGGATTATTGTTCCTATTTTATGTACATTTCCTATACTATTTCATATTGACATTCATATTTGGCTCTGATATACTAATCACAGGGTGAAACATTTTATTGATTGTCAAACATTTGTTTCTACCGACACAAAAATCGGAGGTGCGTACGGCAGATATGGATTACGAAGATTCCTTGATTGTCAAAACAGCTTGGTACTATTATATAGAAAACATGACTCAGCAGAAAATTTCAGAAAAACTGGGCATATCCCGCATGAAAGTCATCAAACTATTGGAAAAGGCGAAACAGACAGGTGTGATTCAATTTAAAATTTCACCGGAACGGAGCCAGCAGCTGATGATCGAGCAGAAGCTGATCACCCAATGGAATTTAAAGGACATCTTTGTGGTTCCCACTCCGCCAAGCGGTTCCAATCTGAATGAAACCATTGCTCAGGCAGCCGCTATGTATATAGGGGACCGTCTGACAGAAAACATGTTTATCAATATGGGCTACGGAGACACCCCCAGCAGGGTATTAAACCACTTGGCCACCATTGCGGAGTCGCCCATTTCCGTGGTGTCCCTCACAGGAGGAGTCAGCTATTATCTGCCCAATATCCGTTCCAACATTTTCAATGCCAAGCTCTATCTCTATCCGGCGCCGCTTCTCGTCTCTTCCAAGGAGATGTGCAAAGCCATGCGTAACGAGCCTCCCATTGAAGAGATTGCAAGAATGGTCCGCCTGGCAACCATGACAGTGATCGGCATCGGAGCCATGAACGATGATGCCACTATCATTTCCAACGGAATTTTAAATCAGAATGATTTCCTATATCTCTCCATGCAGGGGGCAGTGGGCGACATTCTGACCCACTTTATTGATAAAGACGGAAAGCCGATTCACAGTGATGTGGAAGAGCGTCTTTTCAGCACGCCTCTGGAGACATTAAAAAGTCTGAATAATGTCATTGGGATTTCGGGCGGCCCTCAGAAGGTGGAGGCCATCCGCGCAGCGTTAAAGGGCGGATATCTGGATGTACTGATTACAGATGAAGAAACAGCCATGCAGCTGATTGATTTAAGCTGAAAAAGATAATGTAAAGGAGGAGTTTACATATGTCAAAGAATTATTTTCTTACAGTCGATGCCGGAACGGGGAGCGTCCGGGCCGTCCTGTTTGACTTAGCGGGCAACCAGACCTCATGTGTACAGCAGGAATGGGATCACAGGGAAGATCCCAGATACCCGGGCAGCATGGATTTTGACTGGGAATACAACTGGAAGCTGACCTGCGGATGCATCAGGGGTGTGTTGGAACAGTCCGGCATTTCCCCGGCTGACATTGCAGCAATCTCCACCACCTGCATGAGGGAGGGTATTGTACTCTATGATAAGGACGAACACGAAATTTGGGCCTGCGCCAATGTGGATGCAAGAAGCACGGATGAGGTCAGCCAGCTAAAGAAGGCATATCCCGGACTGGAACAGGAATTATATATGGAATCCGGACAGACCTACGCCCTGGACGCCCTCCCCCGCCTGTTATGGGTCAGGAATAAGATGCCGGATGTCTATGAAAAAATTGCATATGTGGGAATGTTTAACGACTGGCTGATCCATAAGATGACCGGAATCCTGGCCGTGGAGCCAAGCAACGGTTCTACCACCGGACTATTCAGCCTTAAAAAGAGATCCTGGGATCCCTCCATTGCCAGACGCTGCGGACTGCGCACCGATATGTTCCCTGAAGTAAGGGAATGCGGCTCCAGGGCCGGAACCGTGACTGCACAGTGCGGGGAACAGACCGGGCTGGCCCAAGGAACACCTGTGATCGTAGGAGGCGGCGATGCACAGCTGGGCTGTATCGGCGTAGGGGTTGTCAGGCCAAACCAGGCGGCTGTGTTCGGCGGAAGTTTCTGGCAGTATGAATATAATACAGCGGACGGCAGAACAGACAAGGAATGCAGAGTCCGGGTCAACTGCCATGCGGTGCCGGATGTATGGCAGTACGAAGCCCTGGCATTTAAACCCGGACTCGTGATGCGCTGGTTCCGGGACGGCTTCTGCCAGGCGGAAAAAGAGCTTGCGAAGCTGAAGGGCACGGACCCATATGATGTGATGAATGAGTACGCCAAGGACATTCCTGCAGGCTCCTACGGTATGATGTGTGCATTCTCCGATGTGATGAACTTCATCAACTGGAAGCACGCCTCGCCAACCTTTACCAACTTCGAGCTGGATCCGGTACGTTTTTCAAAGTATACCTTCTACCGCGCTATCCTGGAAAATACAGCCATGGTAACCAAGGGCCATCTGGACCTGGTGCGCGAGGCAACCGGGAACCAGCCTGAGGAGATCATTTTTGCCGGAGGCGCTTCCAAGAGCCCGTTGTGGTGCCAGATTTTATCCGATGTTCTTGGACTTCCGGTAAAGGTTCCGGTGGTCAAAGAAGCAACCGCCCTGGGTGCAGCGATTTTGGCAGGCTATGGGACCGGCATCTATAAAGACATGTCAAAAGCAGCAGAAAAACTGGTGCAATGGGATACCACCTATGTTCCGGATTCCGCCAATCATCAGCTCTACTGTGAAATATATGAACAATGGCGCAAAATTTATAAGGCTCAGCTGAATCTGTGCAACCAGGATCTGACCAGAAGTATGTGGGCTGCCCCGGGATTATAAAACAGGAGGAATAGTAGAAAATGTTTATTATAAATGAAAGTGAAAAAGAATATCGTTTCGGGGACAGCGGCCCCAAGTACCTGATGAAAGGTCCCAGAATGAATTTTGCTGTAGTCCAGTTCCAGCCAGGCCAGGATTTCAAGGCACATTACCACAACATCATGGAGGAAGACTTCTTTATACTCGAAGGAGAGATCAACATTGTGGTGGACGGGACCGTGCACCATTTAAAACAGGGAGACTTGATCCACATCGAACCGTTGGAAGTCCACTACTGTTTCAATCCATACGGGCAGACCGTGAAAATGATCTCCACCCTGGCTCCGTTCCAGGAAGCGGATAAAGTGGAGATAGATGATTATAAATTCTAGTAATGGGTGTTCTTTGCTGAAAGCTCACATATAGCCTGCTTTCAATACATATTCATATCCAAACCGCACATACTACCATTATTAGGAGGTGTGTCTTATGGATCCCAATGAAACCGTTTGCTTTTGCAATGATGTTACCCGCGGCATGATCAAAGATGCCATTGCTGCAGGGGCCAAAACCCTGGAAGATGTACAGGAAGCAACAGGAGCCGGCACCGCATGCGGCGGATGCCTTGATGATATCCAGGCGATCATTGACGAGTTGGCAGAATAATTCATCTTTGACCGTGCCCCCATGGAATTGCCATTAATTCCATGGGGGCATTTATCTTCCAGAAACTACTAAGCGCAGGATCTAATTAATAGAAAGGTATCCGGGATCAACATATTTTGTAAGCCAAACCCCATTCTCCGACAAGTAGAAATCAGCCCCATCCCGGCACATTCCGGCTGCATCCACTTTGATCACCACAGGCTCCCCATGGCGCTTTCCGACTTTCAAGGCCGTATCATAATCCTTTGAGAGATGAACATATAAACGGCTCATGGGTTTTAAACCCTTTGTCTTTATGCTCTCCATGAATCGGGTGGCTGTTCCGTGATACAATACATCCGGGGGAAGCATCTTTTTCAGCTCCACGTCCACAGCAATGCTGTGCCCCTGATTTGCTCTGATCCGCGTATGTCCTTCATCGAATCCATACCGATTCTTTTTGTCTTCCCGAACAATCTTTTCCAGCAGATCCAGATCAATAAATCTGCCCGTCCCATTGATGCCATGGATCAGCTCATTTACATCTGCCCAGCCATGTTCGTCCAAAGTTATACCTGCGGCATCCGGTTGATGACGAAGCACCAGACTTATAAATACACTTAATCGGTCATTACTTTTCATGAACGTTCTCCTTTAGTTAACGTATTCCACGATCAAACTCCAATAGTTCCGCTTCCGTGTTGGAATCCACAAAATGTTGTATTGCCTCGGAAACGCTGTCTGCCTGGGCATTATTTGCAACAATACCAGCTAATCCCAAAACAATGATCTGATGGATATCTTGTTCATCAAGTTCCGCCACTGATACATTAAATTTGTTTTGCAATTTTGCCAGCAGACTTTTTACTACCATCCGCTTCTCTTTTAACGAATGCACCCAAGGTGCATGTAATTTTATCGTTATTGTCAGAATCATCATATGATTACCCTCGTTCATCAAAAACATAATTCATAAACCACGGCCCCGGTGCATATAATTAGCTAAATACAAGCAAGAGGTATGCCATTGTATGAAAATCCAAAATAGAAGTGCTTTTATCATATCAATCCTTATCCCCCTGGCTGTTGGTGCCGTCTCTGCGTTAATAGGCGGAAATATGTCAACATACGCCGCATTAAACAAACCAGCCTTAAGCCCTCCCGGATTTGTCTTTCCTGTCATTTGGACCATACTTTACATCCTAATGGGATTTTCATCATATATCATCTATTCTTCAAGCCGTCCCAATAAGACAAACGCATTTTTACTTTATGGCATTCAGCTGTTTTTTAATTTTTTCTGGAGCATAATCTTCTTTCATTTTAAAGTTTACCTGTTTGCCTTTATTTGGCTCATAGCCTTAATCTATATAATAGCCATTATGATAAAGCATTTTTATATTGTTAGTCCTTTGGCTGCTTATTTACAGATCCCCTATTTCCTATGGTGTATATTTGCCGCCTACTTAAATTTATCCATATTGATATTGAATTAATACTTTTTACAGCACCGTCTTGCCATGCTCCCCGCTTAGATCCTATAATCTTAAGGTGGGGAGTTTCAATCTCCTCCCGCCTTAAAATTATAAACAGGCTTTGCCTAAAGAATACTACAAAATCCGCCAACTATCAATATGCAGAACAGCAGGCTCCAATGAGCCTGCTGTCCATAGTATGATCCGTTATGATATTATTCAAATACCGCACAAATATGAATTACAGATAGAATACCGCACAGAGAACAGTTGTAACAATACCAAAGAGGACTACTAACGGGAAACCGCATTTTATAAAGTCCTGAATATTGTATCCACCAGCTTCCATAACGATCAGGTTGTTTCCGGCACCAAATGGGGATGCGAACACACCGGATGCACAGATACTAACAAGCATTGCGCCTGCAAGAGGATTGATACCAGCTGCCTGGCAAAGCATAAGGGCAATTGGAAGAACCAGTACAGTTGCAGAAGAGTTCATCAGGAACTGAGTGATCAGCAGCTGAAGGGCTGCAATACCGCCAAGCAGGGCGATTGGAGAAAAGCCTGCAAGAACAGGTGATAACTGGGTTACGAAGAACTCAGCTGCTCCAGTGCTGACAAGTGCCTTACTAATTGGGAAAACGCCTCCCACAAGGAATACGGAAGAGATCGGGATTGCCTTAATAGCCTCATCCATGGTGATACATCCTGTTAAAACAACAAGCACGGAACCGATAACGCCTGCAAGCATGATCGGAATAACGCCGGTTGCCATTGCAAGGATTGTAAATACGAAAATAGCTGCACAGTAAGGCATCTTTTTCAGGTTGTAATCTTTTGTTCCGTCCACATTGACATCGATATCTCTGTCAGGAAGCAGTTTAACGCCAACGAACATCATGTATAAGATACCAACAATCAGTAACGGAACGCCGATCTTTGCATATTCAAAAAATGCAAACTCAGGAAGTCCATTATCCTTCAAAATACCATTTGCAACAATGTGAGGTGTGGTACCTGCAAGAGTGATACATCCGCCCAAAGAAGCAAAATAGGAAAGTGCAAGTAAAAGTCTGGATCTCTTAACGCCAGCCTTCTCAGCCATAGAACTAACGATTGGCATCATGCATGCTGTGGAGCCTGTATCGTTTAAGAATGCAGAAAGTCCGCCGGCCACAATACCGGTTCCTGCCAACAATCCTTTTTCATTCTTTCCCAAAACTCCGATGATCTTTGTACCGAGAAAATCCGCAAGCCCGGTTTTAAAGAATGCGGAACCAATGATACAGAAGCAGATCATGAAAATGGATGTGGAGTTGGTGAAATCAGCAAAGGCTGTATCTGCCTTAATGATTCCGAAAAGTGCAAGAGCGGTAGGAATGATTGCTCCTGTAATAATAATGGGTATTGGTTTAAAAACTAAAAGTAATATGGTGATAACAAAAATCACACAGGTGATAGTTGCTTGTACAGACATAACATAACCCTCCTCTTACTATCTTAATGATTCGATCAGTCCTCAACAGACGCGCGGAATGCCTTAAGTTCATCCTCTTGCGTATTGACTGAGATGGAGCAATCAGGCCCCAGAATAAACGGCTGATCTTTCATTCTTTCAATGGCATTATGGGCCATTGCGCTTATTTCTAATGCTTTATTTTGGCCGAACAGCCGTTCATCACAGCCGCCCATTGGCGTAATCCTTCCAATCCAGTTCTTAGCGCTGTCCAATTTTACATTTCCTGTTGCGGATTCCGCCCAGTGAAGGATATCGATTGGATAGTCGGTAAAGTACTCAGGATTTGAATTAATTCCGCAGGTATGAACCCATATCTTCGCAGGTTTCAAAGCATCGATCAGCATAAGATCGTATTTCCTGACGTAACGCTCCCATTCTTCCTTTGTAAGATAACCAGTTCTTGCCAGTGCCGCCGAACTATAAAAAATACCGTAGAGCCCTGTTTTAACCAGTTTCTCCCCGTATTTTGCCAAAGAAACGGTAATGTTTCTCATGGCCTGATCGGTAAGCTGCGGATAATCTTGAATCGCCCTCACTAAGCCTTCCTTGGATGTGGGCCGATATCTTCCGGAAGCAATTTGTCCAAAAAACATTTCAAACACCGCGCCCGGACAAAAAATCGTATGGAAAACAGGAGTGCCTTCAGACCCAGCGATCACTTGTTTCACTGCGTCTATCTGCTCAAGAAAAACATCCTCACTTCCTGTCAGCTCAACAATTTTTTCTAATTCTTTTCCAAGGTTCTCATCCCCATGAAGCAACGGGTCTATACATGGCGCAACAACCGATCCCATGTAATCGTCATAGGAGTATTTCTGCCCCCATGCTTCGCAAAAAGAAGAAGCTCTGGGTTGAAGTTTGATATAGTCCCAGTCATATGTATTCTGAAATTCAAGCATTTTATTTGCAAATCTTTCAGCTCCGCTATGTTCATCTTCTAAAAAATGTCTCCATGCAGATACCGGAACACGATCCGCCTTCTCTCCGTTTAAAACTGCCTCCAGCCTTTCTTTTTTAGACCACATGCCCTTTCCCCCTTTCATAAAATTTTAATATCACAAATAAACTCGCGTTGATCGTTTATTCACTATTAGATAATATCACTATTTTTACCGAATTAGAATCACAAGTTTTAGATATATTGTATCGAAAAATTTGATATCAAAAAAAGGCAACAAAACATTGCCTTTAATTGAAAATTATTTAGTAAGATTTTAGGATAATTTTGCTCATAAACAAGCATCAAAATGCTTTAGGAGGAGGGGTGGGAATTTTCGATCATCTCCCTGCAAAAGCTGATAAAATGCGCGGTGGCGGATGACAGCGGATGCTCTGATGATACGATAACATGCCTGTCAGCACTGACATCACCGCTTTTTTCCCCTTCAATATCTACAAGCGGACGTACAAAGACATCTTTTGCCGCCAGATCTTTCACATCAGATATACAGACAATCCCAATGCCTGCCATGGCCTGCGCCAGCATAACAGTATAAAGCCTTGAACCCGATACACAGGTAATGTTAGGGTTAACTCCAAACTTTTGGAACGATAACCGTAAAACGTTTTCAAATGTTCTGGGAATGGCAAGAGGGATATTATCTAAATCCCGAATGGATACCTTATCAACATCCTCGGATATCCACGGGTTGCCTTTCGCGCAACAGACATGGAACTTCTGCTTGATCACCAACTCTTTCCTGACCAACGGCGACATGGCTTTACGCTGTCTGATAAAACCAACATCGATCTTATTCTGTATTAAAAGTTCTATGATTTCTTCAGACGGCCGTTCAAAAATACTATACCCGATCCGCGGATGGGCGATCTTAAAATTTGTCAGGATATTATTAAGGACAAGGTCAGGATGGGCCATGGTAAGTCCGATCCTTACGGTTCCGATCACCCCGTTTAATAAACAATCAATATCTCTGTGTGCGGTTTCTTCACAATGTGCGATCTGCTTTGCGATCGGATACAGGATCTTGCCCGCTTCCGTCAATTCCAAGCCCTTTGACTTTCTGATGAACAGCGAAGCATTATATTCTTTTTCCAATAGCTTTACCTGGTTAGACAGCGCGGACTGTACAATATGTAATTCTTCCGAGGCTTGAGTCAACGTCCCGTAATCAGCAATCATTATAAAATTTTTATAATATTCAACATTCATATTTATTTGCATGGTGTTTCAAATGCAATACACCACAACCTCCTTAATACCGCCAAATTTCAAAGATAGAATATAAGAGAGATTTCAGTCATTCTCTATCCGCAGAGCCAATGACCGACATCACCCTAATGTCTTTTATTATACCACATTTTGCGGTAAAGAGAAAGGCTTGTGTTCTTTTATGCGGATTACGGCGGGGGATGTCCTCGATTCTGAGTTCATATGCCGTCAATGGATGTAGTAAATATCCTTTTTGACCGTCATGTCCCCATCATTGATATCCGGATGATATTTGTAGCCAAGGTTTAATTTGCACTTGGAGGTATACTGTAAATAACACCGTTTATTTTTTCTTCTTTTCTTTCCACCCATCTTCATCAATCCATTGTATATAAGGCGTTCTGCCCGTTGTTTTAGGCAAACCCTATATTGTCCTTTTCCAATTTTTTAATATGACGATTCCTAAAACCAGCCACCATAAGGTTCTATTCTTCTATATCTGCAATTTTTAATTCTATTAATGACTTTTCTTCACCGAGCCCTGTCGAACTCACCATTCCTATATACAAATGCATGAACAGTGGCTTCTCCGATTATCAGTGGTGCAAGGAGCACGGTATCCATCCGGAAACCTTTTACAACCGGGTTCGTAGACTTAGGAAGAAGGCCTGCTGTGAAATCCCTGAGTTGATTTCCAAAGAGGAGCCTTCACCTGCTCCGATTCAGGAAGTGGTTTGCTTAAATATTTGTAAAAGGCACTTGATTTAAGGAAGGGGCGAAATTCGGTATTAACCGACTGCCCCATAAGTATTAAGCTTGAATTTTTAAATTGCCTGATCTACTAAGATACGCAAAAAGTATTGCAAGAAATTGACTAGAGGTTGGCCTTCTATCTAGCCTATGACCAGCCAGTTTTTGAAGAAGGCGTGGCTCAGATCTCCATGCTACTTGCGATAAAGTCCTAATATTTCGTTCTACCGAATTACATGATGTTTGATACTGTTTCGCGATTTCAGGATATAGACATTTAGTAACAGAATGTATGCACTCCTCATCTTCTTTCATAAGCAAAAGAGCATATTCCGTGTAACGATATCCGATATAATGTAAGTCTGCTCCAAGCAGAGTCAGTAATGTATGTATTTCTGAAGAATCAAATACGGGTTTATGCAGCATCTCCATTCCTCCTTCCTATCAAAATTTTCAACTCCTTGAAGAAGATCAGAATCTCTTCGTCTGTTAATAAAAAAACATAGTATACCAATGTCATGGCAGAAAATCCATACTTTCCATGTTCTTGATCAATATATGATCGCGGCGAGACACGTAGGGCTTCCGCCATATATTCTTGAGAGAAAGCATGAAAGTTACGGTACATATGAATTTGACTTCTTAAATAGTCTTGAAACATAAGCTTTTTCTCATTCATGAAGATTCCTCCTACATTCTACAAGTATGTAAAAATTATATCGTTAATTGGAAAAATATGCCATGAGGTACGCTTCAGAAGGGTTTCAATGTGTGATATTACTTTTTATAAGTTAAGTATTTTACTTTTATAAAATATGTTACTTTCTAAAACTCTGCCAGATTGTGATTATTTTATCTATAATGATTATAACATATTTATTGGATTCATATCCTTCAATATATGAAATATTTACAAAATTTTGCTATGTAATTAATTGATATCAGACAAATGCAGTCAGTCAATACCTATATCACAATATTTTAACATAAAAGAAACTCTCTCTAGCCCCATAAGGATTTATTTTTTATTCATTATTATTTACCCTCAGTGGACAAGGGGATACACGCCCCAACCGCCGTGTTTTGGCGGCTGGCCGCGTTAACGTCAGTCGGCGTACGCCCAGTACGCCTCCATCCGTTGCCCTGCCAGCCGCCAAAATACGGTGATTGGGGTCCGAAGGAGTTTTGCCCCACAATCAAAGACTGTAACAGACGTGATATTAGAAAAAAAGCAAAAAGAAAAAGCCCAGAAACCTTATAAAATAAGGACTTCTCGACTTTCTTCGGGTTGGGCTATTCGTTAAAATAGTCAGCAGGGGAAGAGGGGCTCGAACCCCCATCTACGGTTTTGGAGACCGCTGCTCTACCATTGAACTATTCCCCTATGGTCTGTTGTATTTCTGAACCTCAATTAGAATACCACATGTTTTGAAAAGTGTCAACCACTTTTTAAAAATAAGCGACTAAATTATACATACAATTCTAAACAATTCACAACATCAATGACACAGTTATATTTCTGTGCTAATATAGTTAGAAAGACAGGTGATTTGATATTTCTATAAAATAAATCAGTTATGAGTCACCGCATAAAGAGGCAGGAAGGTCTATCGGAGGGAAACATGAAAATTATGGGGAAATGGAATAAACGCTTCGGGTATACCGCTGTTTTTCTGGCAGTTAATCTTATTGCGATTCTGTTGTTGGGAAAAAAGGAATCCTTTTATATCCAAAACGCCATGGCCGCTCATGGTGAGGAAAACATACGCCAGATCGATGGGGTCATGAATAATTATATCCACTCCTTCCAGCTGTTCTCCCACATGATGGCCAGGGAGACAGAGGACAACCGTGATCCCGATGACGTCCTGGACTACTTAAAATCCATTGACTCGGAAATGCTGGACATTGAAGGGGATACCTTTGACGGCCTTTATATGTATTATCAGGGCCGTTATCTGTACAGCTGGGACACGCCTTACTCTGAATATGAAAGCACCGGCTATACAGCCACAGAGCGTCCCTGGTACAAGGATGCCGCGGCAGGAAAGGGGGACATTGTCTTCACTCCTCCATACATGAGCTATGCCAACCATTATATCCTGTCCACGATTTCCCAGCTTCAGCCGGATCAGCAGACCGTCTTTGCCTATGATATCAAAATGGGGAATATTCAGAATCTTGTATCTTCCCTGGTAAGCTATGACCGTGAGCAGATGATGATCTTTGATGACAACGGAACCGTGATCGGAAGCACCAACTCCGACTATCTCGGAGGGAACCTTTGGGATTCCCTGGAAGATATCAAAGCTTCCATAGAGGAAACCAGGGCTTCCATAGAGGAAACCGGGGCTTCCATAGCGGAAACCGGGGCTTCCCCGGAAGAAACAAAGGCCGGCCCGGAGCAGGAGCATATACCTGCAGCTGCCGGCAGCCTTTCGGACGCACAGACAGAAAAGCTAAAGGAGCAGATTCAGTCCGCAGAAGCATTTCTCTCTTTCAGGAAAGGCATTGATGCCGGCCTGTCCAATCTTTTGGACCAAACATCCACGGTTCTCACCGTAAAATCCGGGAACAGCACCTACTTTGGATATCTTCAGCCCGGGAATGGTTACCACTCCCTCACCCTGGTACCCGTGGCCTCCATGCTGAAGTCCTCGGTCCAGATCTGGCTGGTCCCTCTCCTGCTTTTGGAACTTCTCCTTTTCTACATCCTTGGGCGTATAAGCAAGGACCGGAAAAGCCGTGAACTGAAAGCAGCATACATAGAGCTTGGACAGACGCAGCGGCGCCTGGAACTGGCCCTGTCCGTTGCCCAGAAGGCAGCTGCCATAGATGACCTGACCGGCATGATGAATTTTAAATCATTCCGGAAAAATGTTGCAGAATACCTGAATTCCATGGAAAAGGACGAATCCGGGATCCTTATTATGCTGGACGGAGACCGCTTTAAAGCGATCAATGATAATTACGGGCATTCCGTTGGCGATGAAGTCATCAAGCTGTCCGCCCAAATGATCGTTGGGCGTATCCGCACCATTGACCTTGCCTCCCGGCTCCATGGAGATGAGTTTGCCATATTCGTGTCCAAAACAGAGGACTATTCCGTGGCCAAACGGATCATTGATGATATCAATCATACCATCGCCGCAGAGGCATCCCGGAGAAATATGCCTCCCATTACCCTGTCCGCAGGGGCTGTTACCGCCTGCCAGGGAGACAGCTATTCCCAGCTGATCAAAGCAGCGGACGCGGCCTTATATCGGGCCAAGGCAACCCACAACGGCGGTTTCTCCTATGCTCCCCCGGCCTGAAACCGCAATTGTCCGGATCCGCTCTCCTAGATCACGCCAATGGCCTCCCGCACATTGGCCACTCCAATTATCTTAATCCCCTCCACCGGCTTCATCTTATCCGCGCACACCTTTGGCAGCACGCAGGAGGTAAAGCCCAGCTTGGCAGCCTCGCTCACCCGCTGCCCTGCCTGGGACACGGCTCTCACCTCTCCTGACAGTCCCACCTCTCCGAATATCAGCATCTTTGGGTCCACCGGCCGGTCTTTATAACTGGAGATGATGGCCATGACAATGGCCAGATCCAATGCAGGTTCATTCATCTTCATGCCTCCGGCAATGTTGACATAGGCGTCCAGACGGGACATCTCGTAGCGGCACCGCTTTTCCAGAACAGCCATCAGAAGATTCACCCGGTTATAATCCGTACCCGCGGCCGTGCGCCGGGGCATACCGAAATTTGTCTCGGTCACCAGGGCCTGGACCTCCAGCAGAATGGGCCTGGTGCCCTCAAAGGAACAGGAAACCACTGCTCCTGAGGCCTCCTCCGGCCGGCCGTCCAGCATATATTCGGAAGGGTTCTCAACCTCCACCAGCCCCTCCTCCTGCATCTCAAACACGCCGATCTCATTGGTGGAGCCAAACCTGTTCTTTACACCTCTCAAAATCCTGTAGGAAGCATGCCTGTCCCCCTCAAAGTAAAGCACCGTGTCCACCATATGCTCCAGCACCCTGGGACCGGCCACCACACCCTCCTTGGTAACATGCCCCACCACGAAGATAGCGATCCCGCGGCTTTTGGCGATCTGCATGAGAATACTGGTGGACTCCCTTACCTGGCTGACGCTTCCCGGGGCAGAGGATATCTCCTCCCGGTACATGGTCTGGATGGAGTCAATGACTGCGATCTGGGGCTTTTCAGCGTCTATGGCCTGTTCAATATGTTCCAGGCTGGTTTCACACAGGAATTTCAGTTCCCCTGTCACGGGTCCGATACGGTTTGCCCTCATCTTAATCTGCTTCAGCGACTCCTCACCTGATATGTATAACACTTTCTGCCCCGCTCCGGCCAGGTGCCTGCACACCTGAAGAAGAAGGGTGGATTTCCCTATACCCGGATCCCCTCCCACCAATACCAGGGAACCTGCCACAATACCATCTCCCAGCACCCGGTCCAGCTCCCGGAAGCCAGTGGGGATCCTGTCCTGCTCATCCAAATCGATTTCCGATAAAAGGGATGGCCTGGCTGTCAAAGCTGCCGGCTTTGAGCTGCCGCCCCCCATGCGTCCAAGACTGCCGGCCGGCGTTTTGGACACCGGCTCCTCCACCAGGGAGTTCCATTCCTTACACGCCGGGCATTGTCCCATCCATTTTGAAGATTCATATCCGCACTCTTTACAAAAAAACGCGGTTGTCCTTGCTTTTGCCATTCTTTCCTCCCGGATTCCTTTTGTCAGCCAATACGCCGTATATGATCTGCTCTGTATAGAAACAGGCTGGAATCTCTTCCAGCCCGCTTCCTGCATATTATACTCTCCTGATCGCCTTGACATTGACTGCCAGGCCCTCTTCCAACTCCACGCTTACGCTGAGCTTACCGCTCATGTTGGTCTTCATATTGCCCACGGCTGCATCGTTTACGTAAACTTCGTAGTCTGTATCATTCTCCAGCTGAATCGTGATCTGCGCATCCTTGCTTCCTTCTACTGTGAACTCCACGCCCTCATCCGTAACCTTGAAATGCTCTGCTGCGGTTCCCGGAACAGATTCATATACAAACATGTCATTGCGCTCCAGCTTGGTAATCTCATTGTAGGTCTTGACCTTGTACATATCCCCTTGATATTCAAAATCGGACTTCTTTGCCTTTTGCCCTAACGTATAATTGCCAAAACTAATGGTGCCATCCTGCTCTGTGCAGATTAACTCTTCAATGACCGGCATCTTCTTATCCTCCTGCTAAATGTGCTTAAGTAACTTCCTCATAAAAATTATACATCAATACCAAACAAATAACCAGTGAAAATATTCTTAAATTGATTTCCTTCTCATTAAGCCTTTGCAGCAGCGGTTGATTTCTTTTTTCCCGGCGTCTTGCCGGCGTCTCCCTTAGCTGCCTCTGTCTTGGTACCGGAAGTCCTGCGCTTTGGAGCTGCTTTGGATTTTGATGTAAAGGTCAGCTTTTCTCCGTCAAACCCTACCTGAACCGTATCACCGGCCTTTATGCCGCCATCCAGCATTTCCTCGGCCATCTTATCCTCCACCAGATTCTGGATCGTACGTCTCAGCGGCCTTGCGCCGTATTTCTCATCATAGCCCTTATCGATCAGGTATTCCCTGGCTTCATCGGTCACTGTAAGTTCGATTCCCAGCTGGTCCTTGCTGCGCTTTCCGATGGTACTCAGCATGATGTCCGCAATTCCCTTGATATGATCCTTGCTCAGCTGGTGAAATACGATGATCTCATCGATCCTGTTTAGGAATTCCGGCTTGAACAGACGTTTCACCTCGTCCATGACCCGTTCCTTCATAAAGGTATAATCAGCCTTTGCGTCACTGGCCGCACCAAATCCAAGGCGCTTCGGGGAAATGATATTCTCCGCGCCCGCATTGCTTGTCATAATGATAATGGTATTCTTAAAATCGATCTTGCGGCCCTGCGCATCCGTGATATGTCCGTCATCCAGCACCTGGAGCAAAATGTTAAACACATCCGGATGGGCTTTCTCTATCTCATCAAACAGGATCACGGAGTAGGGATTCCTGCGTACCTTTTCACTGAGCTGTCCGCCCTCATCATAGCCCACATATCCTGGCGGGGATCCGATCATCTTGGACACACTGTGTTTCTCCATGTATTCAGACATATCCACCCGGATCAGTGCATTCTCTGTTCCAAACATGGCCTCGGACAGGGCTTTGGAGAGTTCTGTTTTTCCAACGCCCGTGGGGCCCAGGAATAAGAAGGAGCCAATGGGACGTCCCGGATCCTTAAGCCCTACCCTGCCTCTTCGGATAGCCTTGGAAATGGCGGTAACCGCCTCCTCCTGCCCTACCACGCGCTGATGAAGGATTCCCTCCAGGTTCTTCAGGCGCTCGGACTCTTCCTCAGCCAGCTTGCGCACCGGTATCCTGGTCCATCCGGAAACCACATCAGCGATCTCATTATCGCTTACAAGCAGTTTCTTTGTTTCCTTTTCCTTCTGCCATTTCTCCATGGTCTGATTGATCTTTTCACGCAGCTTTTCCTGCTTGCTCTTGATCTCTCCCGCCTTTTCATAGGCTTCCTTTTTAATGGCCTCTTCCTTGCTCTCTTCCAGTGCCTCTATCTCTTCCTCGTATTCCTTGATCTTGGAAGGTTTTGTATAATTGGCAAGCCTTACCCTGGAGGACGCCTCATCGATCAGGTCAATGGCTTTGTCCGGCAGGAACCTGTCATTGATATAACGGCTGCTCAGCTTCACGGCAGCTGCCAGGGCCTCGTCCGTAATCTCCACCTTATGGTGTTCTTCATAGCGGCTGCGAAGCCCCCTTAAAATGGCCACGGATTCATCTTCCGTGGGCTCGTCTACGGTCACAGGCTGGAAACGGCGCTCCAGCGCGGAGTCCTTCTCAATATATTTGCGGTATTCGTTGATGGTTGTGGCGCCGATAAGCTGCAGCTCTCCTCTTGCCAGGGATGGTTTCAGGATATTGGACGCGTCCAGCGCGCCCTCCGCTCCGCCGGCTCCGATGATCGTATGGATCTCATCGATAAACAGCAGCACATCCCCTGAATCGATCACTTCAGAGATCACCTTCTTAATCCGCTCCTCAAACTCTCCCCTGTACTTGGAACCGGCAACCATACCGGACAGGTCCAGGGTCATGACCCTCTTGTCCGCAATGGTTTCCGGCACATTGCCGGAAACGATCATCTGGGCCAGCCCCTCCACAACAGCGGTCTTGCCCACGCCCGGTTCTCCGATCAGGCAGGGATTATTCTTGGTTCTGCGGCTCAGGATCTGGATCACCCTCTGTATCTCCTGCTCCCGTCCGATCACGGGATCCAGCCTTCCGTCCGCCGCCAGCTGTGTCAGGTTGCGGCTGTAGCTGTCCAGGGTTGGTGTGGCATTGCTTTTTCTGCCTCCCTTTGCGCCTGAAATATCATCTTTTACAGCAGGGGCATCCTCCCCCATAGCTGCCAGCAGATCGATATAAAGCTTCTGGATGCTGACACCAATGGTGTTGAGAAGCCTGCTTGCCACACAGTCGCCTTCCCTGAGGATGGCTATAAGGATGTGCTCCGTTCCTATCTGTGCCGCCTTAAAACGCACTGCCTCCCTGTAGCTGTTCTCTATGACCCTGCGGGCCCTTGGGGTATATGCGGTCTGGTTGGTAGTCTGAATGGTGGGATTAGGCGCGATCAGCTGGCTTACCAGTTCGATCACCCGATCCTCCTCCACCCCATTGTCCTCCAGCACCTTGGCCGCAACGCCGGTTCCTTCCTGCAGCAGGCCGATGAGAAGATGCTCCGTGCCCACATATCCATGGTTCAGGCTCTCCGCCACGCCCACTGCCAGTCCCAGCGCTTCCTGGGCCTGCTGTGTATATCGTTCCATCATAAGTTTTATGTCCTCCTTACAAGTGTTACTTAACTTCTATCTCAGGTAGATTCTGTCTCACATATGCTGCCCTTACAGAGTCCATCTCATCCTTATCCAGGGGACGCTTTGCCCAAAGATTCAGGTTTGCGGGCTTAATACCCAGAACCAGGTTGTAAAGGGAACATTTTTTATCAAAGGACATCAGTCCGTCCTCCTCCCCTGCCATTAGCTGGGAAATGAAGATGCGCGCATCCTTTTCAGATATCTTCCTTGCATATTTGAGAACGCCGTAGGACTTATATACCTCGTCCTCGCGTTCCAGTCTCTGTGTATTAAGGGTGGCGTTCCTCACCCTCATCTCCTGGTTGTTCAGCTGGGATGCCGCCTTGGTCACCAGTTCCACGATCTCCTTTTCAGACAACCCTAAGGTCCTCTGGTTGGAGATTTCATAAAGGCTTCCGTAATTATCGCTTCCCTCTCCGTAAAGTCCCCGGATCGCTGTTCCAAAACGGCTCATATCGCCTACTATGCTCTGGAATTTTCTCACCTGGGACAGTGTTGGCAGATGAAGGACCACACAGGCCCGAAGTCCGGTTCCCACATTGGTGGGGAAGGAGGTCAGATAACCGTATTTCTCATCAAACGCATAGGAATAACGCTCATTTACATAATCGTCCATGGCGTCCGCCTTCTGCCATAATTCATCCAGTTTAAGACCGGAAGCCAAAAACTGCATGCGTATATGGTCATCTCCTCCCAGCACCAGGCTGCTGCCCTCATCCTCAGACAACAGAAGGCCCGCCGGCTCCTTCTTGTTCACTGCTGCCAGGTTCAGGATTCTGCGCTCCCTGAGCGCCAGTTTTTCCAGTTCCCTGACCTCGTTCAGCTGCTGATACTTGTACGGATTTCCATCCAGTTCCGGAAGATTCTTAAGCCCTTCCTTCATGCGTTCCAGCATTTCCCCGCACTGCTGCGCCGTCATTCTGGAGGGAAATGCATACTCATCCCAGTTCCGGGCCAGGCGGATGCGGCTGTAAACAATATTGGAGTTTTTGTTGTCCACGCTGTCAAACCATTTACTCATGGATATCCGCCTCCTTTTTTAGTTCTTTGATCTGGTCACGGCACTGTGCTGCCAGCTCATACTCTTCCTGCTTCACCGCTTCCTTAAGCCGGGTCTCCAGCTCACGGATCTGCTTATTCACAGCCGCTGACCTGCTGTCCATTCCATTTTCCTGAATGGCAGCGCTATCTGCGGTCTCCTTTGTCTCTCCGGCATTGGCCTGGGCGGGATGTTCCTTCTCAAATGTGCTTCTGAATTTGGGATGCTTGCCCTTATGGTTTCCGCTTCCCTGAAGCTGCTTCATCTTATCGCTGATGAACAGGTCGAATACCCCATAGCAGTCCGGGCATCCAAACCGGCTGTTTTCCACAAAATCATCAAAACTGGTGCCGCAGGTGGGACACACCACCTTGCCGCGCACATCGGTCTCCTCCTCATCGTCCTCAAGGCCCAGAAGGCCGGACAGGAGTTTTCCCAACGGGAATTCACCGTCCAGAATGGCGGCGTATTGTCCAAAATCCATCTCTCTCGCACAGTGGGAACAGAGATTGTGCTCTGTCTTGATCCCGTTTATGATCTCTGTGTATCTGATATTGGCTTCCCGGATCTTACATCTTTCACATAACATACGAATCCTCCATTTGTCATCAAAGGCGCGCTGTCACCGCCTTAGTTTTCTTCCGCCTCATCTTCTCCTTCCATACACCCGCGGGTGTACTTATCAAAAATCTCATCTACCAGCTGGTGAACTTCCTGCCTGGTCATATTCTTACAGATTCCCCAGGCAAGCACAACATCCAGGTTCCTGCGCATCTCTCCGATGGCCTGTATCTTATCAATATCCAGACTCACCACTGCGCCTCTGCGGCGGTCCAGCTTCACAAAGCCTTCCTGCTTAAGTACAGTGTATGCCTTATTAACTGTATGCATGTTGATGCCGATATAATCAGCCATCTGTCGCACAGAGGGAAGGGAGTCCCCCTCCCGGATCATGTCCGTGGCAATGCCCATGATAATCTGGTTGCGCAGCTGTATATAGATTGCTTCATCACTGTTGAAATCAATCTTCAATACCATAAATCCACCATCTTTCGTCTTATACTGACATAAAAGTTATATTTGTTCTACAAGCATTATAACAACACTTGTTAATATTACTATAGCAAGGGAACATGGATTCGTCAAGCAGAAAAAGGAGGGAATCCCCCCTCCTTTTACCGTTTTCCCTATTGTTTTAATACTTCCCGTCCATCCATCTTATGATCACTTCGGATATCTCATCAATGGAGTCAAAAGGAAATACCTTTCCCTGCTTAAGGGGCACATCGGATACGTAAGCCAGCACGGTCCGCGGATCACACACCGGTTCAGAGGACACAGCCGCCCTCAATACTTCGATCTTAGGAAAGGAAGAATACTTCTGCCCTTCCAGCAGGATCAGATCCGCCTCCGGGAAAAAAGCAAAGAAATCCTCCGCTTCCATGCCCGGCTGATCCTTGACCAGCGAAAACCGGCTGCCGGAATATACCACGGTCCCATAAGCCCCGGCCTTTTTCATGCGGAAGCTGTCCGTATCCGGTACATCGGCTTCAAACTCGTGTCCGTCATGTTTGATGACCGCGGTGCGTACCCCTGCCCCGGACAGTACCCCCACCAGTTTTTCCAGCAGCCATGTCTTCCCCGCATCCTTCCTTCCGCTGACAGCCAGGACAGGAAGTCGCTTCTTCCCCAGTTCTTTGTAAATCTCCGGGGTGTTTACATTCAAAAACCATGTGTCCGGGATATGTTCTTTTGCGGTCTTTGCCTCCACGCAGTTTACGTGCTCCAAAAAATCCATCATTCGATAATTCTGCGAATGGATCCGGGTCCTCAGTTCCCGCAGGCAGGTTCTGGAATACAGAGCGCACATGGGCTGCAGCCTGCCGTCCCTGGTGCGCCACAAAACAGCATCCACTCCCGGTTTCCAGTATTTTAACAGGCATTCCGCCATCCTGCCCCGAAACAGCGGCATGTCACAGGACACAAAAAACAGGAATGGTTCTGCTGTCTGCTCAAGGCAGGACCAGATTCCTCCCATGGGCCCAATCCATTCCCCATCCTTTCCCCGGACCGTATCCTCCACCACAGTAAAACCTTGCACCGGTTCTCCGCTTTTATAAGCAGCCCGGGACAGATAACACGGGACACCCAGGGAATGAAGTTCATTTCCAATTATATCCAAAAAAGTCTTTTCTCCATGGATCAGGCTGCTTTTATCCGCATACCCCATCCTGCTCCCCTGCCCTCCTGACAGGATCACGCCTCCCCAGCTCATGTCCATTCCCTCACTTCTCCCTGCCATCCAGTTCCCCTTCATTGGCCTCTTCCCTGCATATGGTTTCCTGAAGCTGGCTTTCCAGAACTGCAATTTCCATCACGGCCTGGCGGTAATTAACTGACAGGCGGATGTATTTCCCTTTTTCCCGTGCAGCCTCAGATGCAGTCCGTACAATCCGCTCCAGCACCTCCCGGTTCAGGGCCCCTCCTCTCCAGTGAAACACAAAATAGGGCTGTTTTTTCCGCAGCACCGCCTTCATGCGGCCTGACACATCCTCCACCTTGGTCAGCGACAGACGGTTTTCCTTATAATAGAAGCGGGATCCATCCGGACAGGCAGGCATTCCATAAACCAGCGGCTGATGGTCCCTAAACATCATCTTATCATCCAGGTTATAGTAGTCAAAGCGTTTCTGCCCATAACGCCCCAGGGAATTGTCAAAGGTTGCATCCAGATGATACCACGTATTCTTAAGCTTTACCAGGTTCCAGGCATGGCGGTAACGGATTCCCTGTTCCGGATCAGCCTGGCTGATGGCAATGATACATTCCATTCCCATCCTGTCGCAAAGGATCTTCACTGTTTTTGCAATCCCTTCGCAGACCCCTACCCCCTGCTGAAGAGGGCCTATGATTTCATGGGAATACTGCTTTTTCAGCTTATCATATGTCACATTGGTGCAGATAAAGTCGTGGATGTATTTCTCCTTCTCTTCTGGGGACAGATCCCCGGCCTGCTGGACCAGGCGGTTGATTCTGGATTCCAGGGCAAGTTTCATCTCCTTGATCTTTTTCTTCTCAAACATGTATTGGGGAATGAGCTGGACATATTGGGAATTGTCAGCATACCGGTAATTAAATCCCTCCACATAAAAGATTGAGGGATGATCCAGACGAAGCCTGAAAAACAAGTCGGAGAGTTCACGCCCGCCCAGGTTCAGTACCGGAAATTCCGGGGCAATTGCCTCAAAGCCGTCCAGCATGGAGCGGTACGCCGACTGCTCTCCTTTTGTCATGTGCTGGTAATAATATTCCTGTCTCATAATCTTATCCTGACATCTGTTATCGTTTAACTTCATTTGCATGTCCGGCTTTTTTAACCGGCTTTTTATATGCTAACATAAAGTCAGGAAAAAATAAACTGCTATTTGTATTCCTGGTTGCCAAAAAACACCATCCAAAAAAACAGCATGGCCATAACCAGCCATGCTGTATAACGTACGGGTGTGTATCAATATGTTAATATTATATGGGACACTCATATGTTCCTTCGTGTATTCTTTCGCATGTGTTTTCCCATCTCCCATCAGGTAATGGACGCCTCATAGATTTCCTTAATGGACTGCGCCAGCATGCGGTCAAACTCCCCTTCTGTCTGTTTGGCGCTAAGCCCTTCCGACAATGCCCGGGAGAAACTTGCGATCAATCCGGGGCTGCGGCTTAAGCGTTCATTGGCCTCCTCCCTGGAATAGCCTCCGGACAGGGCCACTACCCGGACTACATGGGGATCCTCCATGATATCGCTGTAGAAACCATGTTTATTCGGGATGGAAAGCTTAAACATCAGTTTTGTACCCTCTGGAAGTTCTGACAGATGAGTTTTGATTTCCTCCTTCATGATGCGCTCGCTCTCAGCCTTGTCAGGGCTGTAGATATCGATCTCAGGCTCCAGTATGGGAACCAGGCCGGCAGCTGCGATCTTCAGGCCGATCTCAAACTGTTGGTCCACGATCTTCTTAATACCTGCCGGATCCGCTTTCTTGATCACGGAACGCATCTTGGTGCCAAAGATATGATGCTCCTTTGCCCTGGTCAAAAGCGCATCCAAAGCCGGAATAGGTTTCATAAGGCGCACCCCGTCCTCCTCCTCTGCCAGCCCCTTGTCAACCTTCAGGATGGGGATGATACCCTTAACCTCCCACAGGTAATCGGCTGTCAGCCTGTCTTCGATCCTGCGCTCCATGGTGTTCTCAAACAGGATTGCGGCCAGGATGTGATCTGATGTAAAGGACGAGCTGGTAATGATCCTGGTCCTCATCTCATGAACCAGATTAAACATCTCTTCGTCCGTGCTGTACTGCTCCTCGCCTATGCCATAATTCTTCAGGGCCTTTGGCGTACTGCCGCCGCTCTGGTCCAATGCCGCAATAAACCCCCTGCCCTTGCTCATACGTTTTAACTGCTCCTGGTTCATAAGGCTACCTCTCTTTCTTGTTGAAAATACAATGAGTTAAAAAGAACAGGAAGACACACCTTGCGCCCGCCTGTTCCTGGTTCTTTTCCAACAATACTGGCTGCATAGGCGCAGACCCAACACATCGAAAACAATCACACTGAGAATACTATTATTACTGAGAATACTATTATTATAGTAAAATCCGCTTCCCATTGTCAATAGAAGTTTCCAGAAGTTGCTAAATATTCAAATGATGGTACAATGAAGTCAGGCCGTATTTCTGCCAAATTTATCCGCAGTACAAAAGGAGAACCACACAATGAATGAAAACAAAGACCTTCTGCTTCCTGGCTATACCAGGGTTTCCCATTCCCTGGAACCTGTATATGACCGGAATTCACGCATCCTGATCCTGGGCAGCTTCCCCTCCGTTAAGTCCAGGGAACAAAATTTTTATTACGGGCATCCCCAGAACCGGTTCTGGAAACTGATGGGGCGGCTGTTAAAGGAAACATTTCCTCCTGAATATCAAGGAAAAAAGTCCATCCTGCTGAGACACGGGATCGCCCTCTGGGACGTGATCCACTCCTGTGACATCAAGGGTTCCAGCGACCAGAGCATCTGTAATGTCACCCCCATGGATCTGGAGCGCATCTTACAGGCCGCCGACATAAGGGAGATCATCACCAATGGCAGCACAGCCCACCGCCTCTATGTAAAATACTGCCGCCAACACACGGGAAGGGACGCTGTCAAATGCCCCTCCACCAGTCCTGCCAATGCCGCTTTTACACTGGACCGCCTGGAAAAGGACTGGGGCGATGTGCTGCTCCCCCTTCTGGAGGCCGGGAGGTAACCTGATTATGCGATCTCCAATGCACACTGGATCATGGCATCCAGGTTTCTCTCACGTTCCCCATTGGTCAGGGCCCTGTCCGTATGGATGCTGCTGCCCACTGTCAGCATGCCCAGGGCGCGCTTTCCGGCCCGGGCAGCCGTACAGTAAAGGGACAGGGTCTCCATCTCCTGGACCAGTACGCCCATTTTCTCCCATTCCCCCTTTTCCCCTTTCCGGTCTTCATAAAATACATCTGAGCTGAATACATTGCCCACCCGAAAGGGGATCCTGCTGCCTTGGGCCTGGCTGACAGCGGCTGACAGCAGACTAAAATCAGCAATGGGTGCAAATGTGCCCGGCAGATGATACTGGGCCGGGAAATTGGAATTGGTGCAGCACCCCATGGCAAAGATCAGATCCCCCACCTCCACATCCCTGTGGATGGCACCGGCCGTGCCTATGCGGATAATGGTATCCACATCATAATTCTGGTAGAGCTCATATGCATAGATGCCCATGGATGGGATCCCCATCCCGCTTCCCTGGACTGAAATCTTTTTCCCTTTATAGTAACCAGTATATCCGTTCATTCCCCTGACACGGTTATAACACACTGCATCGGTCAGATAGGTCTGCGCAATGTATTTTGCCCGCAAAGGATCTCCCGGCATCAGGACCGTGCTGCCGATCTGTCCTGGCTCCGCTTCGTTATGAAATGTTTTCATGTCTATTACTCCAATTTTTTTATAGTATTCCTGTCATTTTTTCTCCTGATACTCAGCTCATGCTGGTCAGGGCCGAAAAACAGCTTCTGGGACAATACCGGTGTGTCGTATTCCGTATAGAGCACCTCCTCCAGAAGTAAGAGGGGATCTCCCTCCTGGATGCAAAGTATATTGGCCAGACGTTCCCTCGCCTGTCCCAGACGGATCTTTGTGTCACTGTACAGTCCGTTGGAGGACAAAAGCTCCGTATAGTACCGGTAAACGGTATCCGTATCCTCCAGATCCACATCGCTGCTGTCCAGTATCTCATGGGGCATATACACCATGGCGAATCCGGCCGGCGTCTCCCCGCAGTAGTAGGTGATGTCAATGACAGCCACCACACTGGACGGCCGGAGTTTCAGCACCTGCTGGTGCTTTTGTGTGGCCGGCTGGAAACCGATGGAGGTCACCACCCGGTCCACGGGCTGGATGCAGAAGTCCACAATTGGATTCCCGACTTTTTCCAGCCCACCTTTACTCATATCCTGATTAGAAAGGACAATATTTCCCTTTCCCTGATGATTAATGATCAATCCATCTTCCTGAAGGAGCAGCATAGCCTGCCGCAATGTGCCTCTGCTGACCTGAAGCTGTTCCGCCAGGATATTCTCCCCGGGCAGTTTGTCTCCAGCTTTGTATTTTCCCTCTTTCAGCCACTGGCTGATGGTCTCATATGCAGTCACATATAACGGTATCTTTACATTCTTCTCTTTAATAACGGTATCCTTCACAGGTCTCTTGTGCTCCTTTCATGCGCTTTGGTGTCAGTTCTAGTATAGGACTAATCCACCAATTTGCCAAGTGCTTCCGGACCTTTTACCCGTTTTCCCACAAACAGCAGCACGATCAGGGTCACTGCATAGGGCAGCATCTGCACGAACTGGGAGGGGATGGCCACATCCGTGAGATAAAATCTGGCCGCCTGGGCAACTGCAAATATCATGCCCGCTCCCATGGAGCCCAGAGGCTGCCATCCGCCAAAGATATTGGCCGCCAGTCCCATGAATCCCCTGCCCGCTGTCATGTCCACCACAAACAGGTTGTTCTGGGAAATGGAGAGATAGGAGCCTGCCAGTCCGGCAATACTTCCCGCTATGATCATGGCAATATAGCGGTAACGGTTTACCTGCACCCCGGCGGTCTGCACCGCATAGGGCTGGTCACCCATGGCCCTGTACCTGAGTCCGAATTTTGTCTTATAAAACACGATCCACACAGCCCCCACAATCAGGAACATCCCATAGAGATAGGGGGACTGTTCCTTAAACAGGGCCCCTAAGACGGGAATCCTGGAAAGCCCCGGAACAGTCAGGTTGGGGATGGATGCCACGGATTCCGACATGCCTTCCGTCTGCCAGATCGTCTTAAGCATAACTGCTGTGATCCCGCTGGCAAACAGGTTGATCCCTACGCCCACCACAGACTGGTGCGCTTTCCATTTTAAGCAGAAAAGTGCGTAAAACCAGCCGATCACGCCGCCCAATACAAGAGACAGGGCCACTCCCGCCAGAGCCGAACCAGCGGCGTAGGAACCGGCCACGCCGGCAAAAGCTCCTATGAGCATAATGCCTTCCACACCCAGCAGGATAATGCCTCCCCGCTCCGCAATGGTGCCGCACAGGGCTCCCAGGACAATGGGAACGGACAGCTGCAGGGTAAGTCCGATAAAATTATTGATCATATCCATATGTCATCCTCTCTTTCTGGTCCATTTGATCAGTTCCGGCGCTGCCACCAACAGGATCACCAGGCTCTGTATTACAGTTACCATGTTTGTGCTGACCATGGTCTCCCTGCTCATGCGCAGAGAACCCATGTCCATGATCCCAAAGAGCAGGGCCGTGAGAAGCACGCCTGCGGGGTGGTTCCTGCCCAGAATGGCTACTGCGATCCCCGTAAATCCAAAGGAAGGCGAGAAACCTTCTATAAACCTGTGATATTTTCCAAATACTTCGGTCACTCCGGCCAGGGCTGCAATACCGCCGCTGAGAGTCATGGACATGATCAGGAACAGATTGACCCGGATACCGGCCGTACCGGCGGCTGAAGGGTTGGCCCCCACTGCCCGCAGCTGATATCCCACCGAGGTCTTCCACAGGAAAATGTACATGGCGGCTGCTATAAACAGAAGCAGGAACAGCGCCACGGTCAGCTGGGTCCTGGGCAGCAGCTTGCCAAACCAGATCTCTTCTGCAATCAGCTCGGTCTGGGCCGTGGACCCCTCTGTCTTATAGGGACCGTTGACCAGATAGGAGGTGAACAGGGTGCAGATATAATTGAGCATAATGGCCACAATGACCTCATTGGTACTGAATCTGGCTTTGAATATCCCCGGCACGCTGCCCACCGCCATCCCGGCAAGGATACCTGCCAGAATGCTGACGACCAGCAGCACAGGAGCCGGAAGAAAACTCAGTGTAAGGGCCGTGATGACGCTTGCCATGGCTCCCGCATGAAGCTGGCCTTCCGCGCCGATGTTCAGCATGCCGCACCGGGAACCCATGGCCACAGCCAGTCCCGTAAACGCCAGCGGAATGCTCTTGCTGATGGTGTTGGCAATGGACTGGGGCGTACCCAATGCGCCCTGTATCAGGGATGAATAAGCTTTGATGGGGGATTCGCCTGCCAGAAGGATGAACAGAGCGCCTATAATAAGGGCTACTCCTATGGCTGCCAGGGATTTTCCGACCTCTGCGGTCTTCTTATTACATATCCATTTCATGAACATTTACCTCCTGTCTCTTTCCTGCCATAAACAGTCCGATCTCCTCTTTTGTGTACTCCCCATTTGTAAACTGGGCGCTGGCCTCCCCCTCATAGAACACGGCGATACGGTCGCTTAAGTTCATGACCTCAGACAGCTCGGCTGAAATCAGAAGGATGGCTTTTCCCTGCTCCTTTAGCTGAAGCAGTGTTTTATGTACACGCTCAATGGCTCCGATATCCAGTCCCCGCACAGGCTGGGCTACCAGCACCAGCCCCGGATCGTGGCTGATCTCCCTTCCAAGGATGACCTTCTGCTGGTTGCCTCCTGAAAGCTGCCCGATCTCCTGTTCCACGCCTGCAACCTTGATCTCAAATGCCTCCACCTGTTTGCCGGCATCCTGCTTCAGCCTGTCATAATCAATAAACCCTTTTTTACAGTATTCCGGTGTATTCTGATACCCCAGAAGAAAATTTTCCGTAATGGAGAATCCGGATACCATGGCATTCTTGTGGCGGTCGGAGGGTATATATCCGATTCCCATGGCTTTCCTGTCCTTTACCGGCAGGGTATGGATCGGCTTTCCGCCAAGCAGGATGCTCCCCTCCGTCACCTTCCGGTTTCCCACGATCATCTCCTCCAGTTCCTGCTGTCCGTTTCCGTCCACCCCGGCTATTCCCAGGATCTCCCCTGCCCGGACAGTCAGGATCACGGTGTGTTCCGCTCTCTCATGAAGCCGGACTTCCTTTAACTCCAGGACCACATCCCCTGTCTGCTGCCCTTTCTTTGCAACCACGGATTCTACCTGTCTGCCCACCATCTGTGTGGCCAGCTCCTTCTCATTGGTGTCCTGGGTGTTGCAGCAGAATACTACCTTTCCTTTGCGTATAACAGTAATCCGGTCGGACAGGGACATAGTCTCATTGAGCTTGTGGGTGATGAATACAATGGTCTTTCCGCTCTTTTTCAGCTGTCTGAGAATCTTAAACAGCTCCTCCACCTCCTGGGGCGTGAGCACGGCCGTGGGCTCATCCAGTATAATGATATCAGCCCCCCTGTACAGGGTTTTAAGGATCTCCACACGCTGCTTCATACCCACGGATAGGTTGACCACCTTCTCATCCAGGTCGATCCTGAACCCAAACCGCTCCACCAGTTCTTCCACCCTGGCACGGCTCTCCCTGCGGTTCAGGAAAAATCCGCCGGACTCTTTTCCCAGGATGATGTTTTCCAACACGGTCAGCTGGCCTACCAGCATAAAGTGCTGATGTACCATTCCTATTCCCAGCGCATATGCATCATTGGGATTTGCAATGGATGCCTTTTTTTCATTGATAAAGATCTCCCCGGCATCGGGATGATATAACCCGAACAGGATATTCATAAGAGTACTTTTCCCTGTTCCGTTTTCTCCCAGAAGACAGTGGATCTCCTGGTGTTTTACCGTAAAATCAATGCCGTCATTGGCGCGTACCGGCCCAAAGCATTTTACAATGCCAACCATTTTGATTGCGTCCATACCTGCCTCCTGTTTTTTAGTTCAGCTCAGAGGGAACCTGGATCTCTCCTGCTATCACTTTTTGTTTCAGTTCTTCCAGCTGCTCAAGTATCTGATCCGTTACCTGGATATTGCTCTGCTCCACTGTTACATCCACACCGCCGTCACTTAATCCCAGCATCTGATTCTCCCCTGTGTAGGTTCCCTCCACAACGCTGGCAATTGCATGGTAAGCGCAGGAATCCAGCTTTTTAAGCATACTTGCCATCACATAGTCAGGCGCAATGCCGTTTTGGTTCAGATTCACTCCAATGGCCACAAATCCCTTTTCCTCCGCTGCCTGGAACATACCCATTCCGGAAGCTCCCGCTGCATGGAAGATCACATCCGCATCTTTTTCCACAAAGGTATTGGCAATGGTCTTTGCCGTGGTGGGGTCATTAAAACCTCCCGCATAATCGATCAGCACCTTCATCTCCGGCTCTATATACTGGGCTCCCGCCTGGTAGCCTGCCGCAAAGCGGTTGATCAGTGGATTGTCCACTCCGCCGATAAATCCAATGGTCTTGCTGTCCCCCAGTTTACCGTCTATCTTCTCCTGTTTTGCCAGGGCTGCCAGGGCGCCTGCCAGGAAAGCTCCTTCCTGTTCCTTGCATGAATAGGATGCCACATTGGACAGATCCGAGGTTGCGTCCAACAGGGCAAACCTTTGTTCCGGATATGTATTGGCCACATTGGTCAGGGCGTCCACCTGTTCCGCCCCCACACAGATGATCAGGTCATAATCCCCTGATGCCGCCATCTCATCCTGGATGATCTCCTCATCCGACACGGATTTAGGCTCCACTTCATCATATGTAATGCCAAAGTCCTCAGCTGCCTGCTTTACTCCCTCCAGCGCCAGGTCGTTAAAGGAGTTTCCCCCAAGGCCTGCCTCGGTAAATATGATGCCCACATGGATCGCTCCCTCCGCCGCACCGGCGCTTCCTGATTCATTACCGGACTTCTCCTCTTTACTCTGGGCTCCGCTTCCTGTGGCGGATGCGCCGCATCCCATGATTGCGCTGCCTGCCATGCTGACTGCTGCTAAAAGAACTGCCCATTTTTTCATTGTTTTTTTCATTTGATTCCCCTCCGTTTTAGACTTGTTTTATCACTCTTTAAATATGTTTCTAAACTTGTTTAACAAGTTATTTAAAATGTATCACTACTTTATTGATTTGTAAATCTATTTTTTTGTGTTTTCCTTCATTTCGTTAAAACTCCACGAAAACGGAGAGGGGATTTTGTGCACTATTTTAATCTTATTGGGATTTCCTGGATGAATCAATACTAGTACCCGCCATATAACATAATTTGGCCACGGTATCAGGTACATCTGTTGGACACTTCTAAATCATGATGACAACTCCTGTTTTACTGGTTTTGGCACAACAAAAAACAGGTATCGATTCAGATTTCTCTTTCTCGATACCTGTTTTTTGTTTCTCTGCTCTCTTTACTTTGTGTTTTAGTCATCCCTTTACATGTACTGTTTTTATTTTCACCTTTCATTATCAATTTCATTTTACTGATACTTTCTCGTCATATCATTAAAATGTTCCCGTTCATTGATAATCTACTTGGTATATGAAAATATCAACCGGTCATGTATCTGGTTTCCTTTCACATTTCATCAGGCAGATCTCTTATTCTCTGTTTTCATATATAATTTAAAATTATATAGAAAACGAAAAATCTCTTTCCGGCGGACCGTACCTCCTTGTTTTTATTTCGTTTCTTTTGTTATTTATAGTATACATAATCGCCCATGTTTTGTCAATACTTTTTTCGTTAAATTTCAATCTTATTAGTTTATTGTTTGCCAGCATGTGAATATTCTGAATATTCATACGATATATCCCAACAGCCGGGTACCTATGTCCGTCATTCCCCATCATATGCTCCTCCACAATATCGTTCCCCAGAATGCCTTCCCTCTTCCATTCTCTTTCTTGTCTCTTCTTGATCCACGGCAATCCTTTCGTAACTGTTCAGGACAGCCCATCTTTGCGGCTGATTTTCCCAGCGCGCACTTATATGCTTAACAGGCTGCAGGCCAGTTGAAAATAAATGATAAGGCTCACCGCATCCACAATGGTGGTAATAAGGGGCGCCGCCATAATAGCCGGGTCCAAATGCACGGCCTGGGCCACAATGGGCAGCACACAGCCGATGGTCTTGGCGATCACCACGGTGGCCAGAAGGCTTAAGACCACGGTGAGGCAGAGCATTTCCCTTCCCGGGAAACGGATGACCAGCTGGATGTAATTGACCAGCCCCAAAAGAACGCCCACGATCACGCCCACCCTGAGTTCCTTCCACAATACCTTGAATATGTCCCTGGCCTCGATCTCCCCCACCGCCATGCCGCGGATGATCATGGTACTGCTCTGGCTGCCCGCGTTGCCGCCTGTGTCTGTCAGCATGGGGATAAAGGTCACCAGCAGGGGAAGCACTGCAAATGCCGCCTCGTACTTGGCCAGTATGCCGCCCGTGATCATGCTGCTCACCATAAGGATCAAAAGCCAGGCCAGCCTGTTCTTTGCCAGGACAAATACCCCTGTCTTCAGGTATGGTTTCTCACTGGGGATCATGGCAGCCATCTTCTCAAAGTCTTCGGTTGCCTCCTGCTCCATCACGTCCACCACGTCATCCACGGTAACGATCCCCACCAGCCGTTCCTCATGATCCACAACCGGAAGGCTTAACAGGTCATATTTGCGGAAGCTCTCGGCCACCTCTTCCTGGTCGTCTGTGGTCACCGCCTTGATCACATGGGTGTCCATGATATTGCCGATGATCTCCTCATAGGGATGCATCAGCAGGTCCTTTACCGTGACCACCCCTTCCAGCCTCCGCTTGGCATCCATCACATAGCAGGTATAGATGGTCTCCTTATCCACCCCATGTTTGCGGATATAGGCAAACGCCTGTTCCACGGTCATGGTCTTCTTAAGGCCCACATACTCCGCTGTCATAATGCTTCCGGCGCTGTTCTCCGGATACTTGAGGAACTGGTTGATCAGCTGTCTGGTGCCGGCGGTTGAGTTCTGGAGCACACGCTTCACCACATTGGCAGGAAGCTCCTCCAGCATATCCACCGCATCATCCACAAACAGGTCGTTGACAATGGCGCTGAGCTCATAATCCGTTATGCTGTTGATGATATGCTCCTGGTCCTCCACAGGAAGGTTGGCGAACACATCACTGGCCACTTCCTTTGACAGCATGCGGAACACCACCACTGTCTTCTCTGAATCCAGTTCCTCTATGAAGGAGGCGATATCCACCTCGTTCATCTCCAACAATATCTCTTTTAGTCTGCGGAACTGCCTGGTATCCAACAGCTCCATTAATTCTTTCAAGTCAAAATTCTCCTGCATCTTATTCCTTTCATGAACGGTACAATCCATGAAAGCAGCACACAAAATAGCCATAATTACAGAAACCTTCCGTAATCCATGGCTATCATCATAAACGCATGAGGAGACGCGCAAAGGCGCCCTGTATCAGTCTGTTAACGGCAGTGAAAGCAAAGCGGGACCAAAGCCGCCATAACAGCTCCCACTACCACACGCTTATGATAATTGTCTGCTTCCATCTTACGACTTCGACCTTCCACTTAGGTTCACTTCCTTTCATTGTTTATTTTATTCCGTTATTTAAGCATACCAGCACACCGCCATAAAATCAACCCCAAAATAAGGATTATTTCACCGCTGCCTGATTTTTCTCATACTATAGATTATATTCTCAAATAACAGGAGTGACTCATATGATTGAATCCACCATAGCGCTGACTCCCCTGCACTATGCCTATCTCATAGGCGTCATCGTCATCCTGGCTGTCATGGTCATGAGGCGGGACACGCCGGCTGTCTGTATTGCTTTTCTTTTCATCCTTGGACTGATCGGTCTTAAATCCGTTACCGGAGGGATTATGACCGTGTTCAATGCCATTCTCTATGCCGGAAAGGAATTCATGGAGGTTTTGGCCACCATAGCCCTGGTCACCTCCCTTTCCAAATGCTTAAAGGACCTTGGCAGTGATTATCTGATGATGGTCCCCATGTCCAGAATCATGAAAACCCCCTCCATCACCTGGTGGATCCTGGGTCTGACCATGTTTGTCTTTTCTCTCTTTTTATGGCCCAGCCCCTCGGTGGCGCTGGTAGGCACCATTATGCTTCCCTTTGCAGTAAAGGCCGGACTGAATCCCCTGGCGGCAGCCATGGCCATGAACCTCTTTGGCCACGGATTTGCCTTAAGCTATGACTTTGTCATCCAGGGCGCACCCGCTGTCTCCGCAGGCGCGGCAGGCATTACCACCACAGGCATCCTTCATCAGGCATGGCCTGTGTTCTGGGTTATGGGTATTGTGACGGTGGGAAGCGCATATCTGTTAAACAGAGAGGAAATGGAAGGAAAGGGGCTGCGCCTGTCCATCCAGACCGAGAGCACCGATCCGCCGCAGAACCGAAGGGCCGCTGTGATCATGGCCGTTGTCACCCCCCTGGCATTTGTGGGGGATATTCTTCTGATGCTGGCATTTCAATTAAAGGGCAACAGCGCCACCAGTATGGTATCGGGCACTGCCCTGATCCTCATGTGCCTGGGCGCGCTTTTGGGTTTCGGGAAACAGTCCTTAGAAAAGGTGACCGGGTATGTGACGGACGGTTTTCTCTTTGCCATCCGCATCTTTGCACCAGTGATCATCATTGGCGCTTACTTCTTTCTAGGCGGAGAAGGGATCGCAGCCATCATGGGCCAGGGATTTTCCCACGGGATCATGAACGACTGGGCCATGTGGCTGGCGCAAAATGCCCCCCTGAACAAATACGTGGCCGCCCTGATCCAGATGGCGGTGGGAAGCCTTACGGGACTGGACGGCTCCGGCTTCTCCGGCCTTCCTCTCACCGGTTCCCTGGCCCGCACCTTTGGCTTTGCCACCGGCGCGTCCGTACCTGTTATGGCAGCCCTTGGACAGATCACCGCCATCTTTGTGGGCGGAGGCACCATTGTACCATGGGGCCTTATCCCTGTGGCCGCCATCTGTAACGTAAGCCCCCTGGACCTGGCCAGAAAGAATCTGGTCCCCGTATGCCTGGGCTTTCTGTGTACCTTTATTGCAGCCTGTTTCCTGCTTTAGGCGTGTTCAAAGCACGCTCCGGGCAGTTTATATCTCATAGAACGAGGAGGAACTGATTATGTGCGGAATTGCTGGTTTTTATAACCCCCATGACCATTACCTGAAAGAAAAAATACATTACGAAACCGTTCTGGCCGACATGGCCGGCCGGCAGCGCCACCGGGGGCCGGATGACAGCGGCCTGTATCTGGCGGAACACGGCGGGCTCTCCCATGCCCGCCTGTCCATTATTGATCTGTCCGGCGGCCGCCAGCCCATGGTGAAATCCGGCTCCGGGCAGACCTTTGCCATTGTCTACAACGGAGAGCTCTACAACACGGAGGAACTGCGCCAGGACCTGATCCGCTGCGGCCGCTCCTTTCAGACCTCCAGCGACACCGAGGTCATTCTCACCGGATACATGGAGTACGGTCCGGAGTTTGTAAAGCAGTTAAACGGCATCTTTGCCTTTGCCATCCTGGACACTGCCAAAAACCGGCTGTGCCTGTTCAGAGACAGGTCCGGTGTAAAACCCTTGTTTTACATGGTACGGGGCCAGGAGATCATCTTTGCATCAGAGCCAAAGGGAATCTTTGCCTATCCCGGCATCCGCCCCAGACTGGACAAAAAAGGACTGAACGAAATATTTTCCATCGGCCCTGCAAGGACTTACGGATGCGGCGTATTCAAAGATATGGAAGAGCTGCTGCCAGGACATTTCCTTATCTGTTCCCACAGCGGGCTGCGTCTTAAGAGCTATTGGAAGCTGGAAAGCCATCCCCATGAGGACAGCTATGAAGAAACCGTTGAAAAGACATCCTTCCTGGTACAGGACGCGGTGCGCAGACAGATGGTCTCCGATGTGCCCATCTGTACCTTTCTTTCAGGGGGCGTGGATTCCAGCCTGGTATCCGCAATCTGCGCCGCGCAGCTGAGAAAGCAGGGAAAGAAGCTCACCACCTTCTCCTTTGATTTTGTGGACAATGACAAGTATTTTAAGGCCAATTCCTTCCAGCCCTCCCAGGACCGCCCCTTTGTGGACCGTATGGTACAGTTTCTGGACAGTGACCACCACTACCTGGAATGCGGCAATCTCACCCAGGCCGACCGGCTCTACGACTCTGTTCTGGCCCACGACCTGCCCGCCATGGGGGACATTGATTCCTCCATGCTCCAGTTCTGCTCCATGGTCAAGGAATACAACAAGGTGGCCCTCACCGGCGAGTGCGCGGATGAGATCTTTGGCGGCTATCCCTGGTTTCACAAAAAAGAGTGCTTTGAAGCCCATACGTTCCCCTGGACCATGGACCTAAATGCCAGAAAGATCCTGCTTGACGACAGCTTCCTGGAGTATCTGGACATGGACGATTATGTAAAAAACACTTACGAACGCTCCGTGGCAGAAACCCCTGTCCTGGCCGAGGATACGCCGGTGGAAGCCAGGCGCAGGGAGATCGCCTACCTGAACCTGAGGTGGTTCATGCAGACCCTTCTGAACCGGATGGACCGCGCCAGCATGTATTCAGGCCTGGAAGCCAGGGTTCCTTTTGCGGACCACAGGATCATAGAGTATGTGTGGAACGTACCCTGGGATATGAAGACCAGGGACGGGGTGGTAAAGAACCTGCTCAGGCAGTCGGCAAAGGGACTGCTTCCCGAAGATATCCTCTTCAGGCGCAAGTCCCCTTATCCAAAAACATATGATACTTCCTATGAAAAACTGCTGGCAGGCCGTGTCCGGGAAATGATGTCCGACAGCCATGCGCCCGTGATGCAGTTCCTGGACCGGAAAAAGCTGGAACTGTTCTTGTCCAATCCCGGCGACTACGGCAAACCCTGGTACGGCCAGCTGATGGCAGGCCCCCAGATGATGGCCTATATCCTACAGATCAACTTCTGGATGAAAACCTATGACATTGAACTGGTGGAATGATCCATTCCGGGCATATAGAACACGCACTGGTTTTTTCCCCTGTGCTTTGCCTCATAAACGGCCGCGTCCGCCTTTACAAACAGTGTGTCATAATCCTGTCCGTCCCTGGGGCACACGGCCCCTCCTATGCTGCAGGACAGTTTCATGGGCCCAAGCATTGGGTCCGTAATCCCTCCCACCGCATCACACAGGCGCCTGGCGCATTCCATTCCCTCCTCCTCGGAGACAACGCCTGTAAGGAATGCCACAAACTCATCCCCCCCAACCCTGCCGATCAGATCAGATGAACGCAGGGTATTGCGGAACAGTTCCGCCACCTGGCAGAGCACCTGGTCCCCGCTCCTGTGTCCCATGGTATCATTGACATTCTTGAAATTATCCAGATCCATGAAAAGCAGGACGGCCCGGGGATGGCGGGGGTCATTTAAGAACCGTCCGATCTCCCTGTGGATGGCCTGTCTGTTGAAAAGCCCTGTTAGGGAATCAACCCTGGCATGCTGCAGGGCATCCCGCAGCCGCTCCTTCTGTCTGCACTGCTCCTTGTACTCCTTGGTGATATCGGTCCTCATGAGAAGCACAATGTGGTTGGCCCTGTCATAATATACATACTGAAACCGCTTGCGGAAATACCCCTTCCCGGAGTCCGTCACCCCGTAGGAGACCGTGTGCTCCCCTTCCTTGTCCAGCACGGACAACACATGATCCATCTGCATTTCTTTTCTGACCCGCTCCCTGTCCTCCTTGACCACATATGTATCAATGAAAAAGCCGATCATCCGGCTGTAGCTGCCGGATGAGTCAGGAGGGAACAGGGACGCCCCCTCATTTCTGCGCAGCAGGGTATAGGCATCCTTGGATGCGTCCAGGCAGATGAGATAATCACAATTCCTGTACACATATCGGTCCACAATCTGCTTCAGTACATGGACCTCCCGGTCCTCCTGGCCCAGGTCGATCCCGTAACACAGCATGATGTCCCGGCAGTGTTTTTCCGGTATCAGAAGCACCCGGGTCCAGGTATAGCCTCCCGTTTTCCTGAGACAGCGAAATTCCAGGTATAAATGCTCTCCTTTTCCGGCAGCTTCCTCCATCCGTTTTTTATTGAATATCCCCAGGAACATCCCGCATTCCTCGGGATGGATCCTCTCCCATGCAAAAGCCTGGAAATCCTCCAGGGTCCGGTTCACACAAAGGCAGCTCTTATCCTTTGTAAAAAAAATGCTCCTGCACTGGCCGGTAGCTATATTGCACTCCACCAGTTCATCAAAAATCCCGGAAAGGGAGCCTGCATATTCTTTTTCCCGTTCCGCGTCCAGCACCATGCGGTTTTGGGGCTTCCTTTCATCCAACTTCCCATCCATGAACCAATTTCTTCCTTTCCTGCAACATTCCCCTGACCCGGCACTGTGATGCATAGGTTTCCATGTATTCGTGCCTGGTATGCAAGTGTATTTTAATTCATAAAATATATGTATCCCATAGTAATTCATAATATGAGAACTGTAGTGTACACTAGTATTGAGGTGAATCACAATGCATGATTACGTTAAAACTTTAGGTACGGTCATCCGCAAAGCCCGGGAAGAACAGGGACTGTCCCAGGCATCCCTGGCTGAAAAGCTGGGAATTGATGTCCGTACCATTATTAATATTGAAAACTTCCGCGGGAATCCTAAGTTCGAGGTTCTCTATCCTTTGGTTACCACTTTGAGGATCCCGGCGGACAGAATATTTTATCCGGGCGCTGAGGCGTTGGGAGACGCCAAACAGCAGCTTCTCTGGGAACTGCACAACTGCAGCGAGGCAGAGGCCAAGGCGCTTCTTCCCGCTGTCCGGTATGTAACGGAACTGATGCGGAGCAAGGCAGCTGATTCCCCGTGATCCTGCTCCCCCAAATTTTCCCGTATACCTTAATTATTTTACTACGAGAACAAAAAAAATACAACAAGATATTCATTAAGGTACATATTTTTCATGTACTGCAATGTATGATCATACAGAAAAACAGCCCGCGGCACCATCTGTTGCGCCGCAGGCTGTTTTTGTTGTTTCCTGTCCTCTCACTGATCCGGTATGAAAAACATTGATCATCAATGGGCGATCTCGGTTTATTTCATGGACTCCACAATGGCGTCCGCCATTGCTTCCAGCTCAGCCATCTGAACATCCTTTAATGAGGATTTTACAGTTACCGACTGTTCCATGATCGTCATATTCTTCATGGAACCGATGATCTCTCTCATCTGTTTTCCGGAAAGCACGCCCCATGAACCGTTCTCCATGATGGCCACTGTCCTGTTCTGCAGATTGTGGGCCCTCAGGTCTGTGAGGAAATGCTCCATGTTGCTGAAAATACCGCCGTTGTAGGTAACGGACGCGATCACCAGATGGCTGCACCGGAATGCCTCGGAGATCATAATGGAAGGATGGGTGGAGGACACATCATACATGGCAATGTTCCTTACGCCCCGGTCCGCCAGCATGCCTGCCAGAATATTGGCCGCATTCTCCGTGTTGCCGTAAATGCTTCCGTATGCGATCATCACGGCCTTTTCCTCGGGCGCATAGCTGCTCCAGGTCAGATATTTGTTCACATACCACTCGATATCCGTTCTCCACACAGGTCCGTGAAGGGGGCACAGGGTATGGATCTCCAGGGCAGAGGCCTTCTTTAAAAGAGTCTGTACAGACGGGCCGTATTTACCCACAATATTGGTATAATATCTTCTGGCATCATCCAGCCAGTCCCGTTCAAAGTTTACTTCATCAGCAAAGATGTTTCCGTTCATTGCGCCGAATGTGCCGAAGGCATCGGCGGAAAACAGGATCTTGTCCGTGATATCATAGGTCACCATCACCTCGGGCCAGTGCACCATAGGAGCCATGATAAAGGTAAATGTATGTTTTCCCGTGCTCAGGGTATCATTTTCCTTAACAATGACCGCCCTGGAATCAATATCAAAATTATAGAACTGCTTGATAATGGGAACGGTCTTGGCATTGCAAATAACCTGAACCTCGGGATATCTGCGCACGATCTCACCCAGGGTTGCACAGTGATCCGGTTCCATGTGGTTCACCACCACGTAATCCAGATTCCGTCCCTTTAAAAGAGCGTCTATATTCTCAAAGAATTGTTCTGTAATGGCACGGTCCACGGTATCAAACAGAACCGTCTTCTCATCCAGAAGCAGGTATGCGTTATAGGAGATACCCCTGGGAATGGGAAATGCGTTCTCAAACAGGGCCAGTCTGCGGTCCGTACCGCCAACCCAGAACAGGTCATCTTTAATGCGTTTTACACAGTACATATTCAGTCATCCTTTCGTTAAATGATAATCAATGTTTTATTTCGTTTAGAAGTATACTACATTTTACCCAGATTGTCACTGTATTATTTAGTGTACACTTACTGAAGGATGGTCACGTCCTGGCTTAAGACCCTGTAATTCTCCACCGGATTGCCGGTGCAGTCCAGGAAGCGCAGCCTGCCCAGACCTTCCAGGGGTTTTATGTCTGTTATGTAATTATCCCTGACCGTAAGACGTTCCAGTTCCGGCAAAGCCGCGGCAAACTCCAGACCGGTGAGCATATTGTCGGACAGGCTAAGGCTTTTAAGTCCGGGATAGTTTCCAAGGAAGTCCGTGTGTTCATCCAGGCTTACCTTGTCATAGTCCACGTACACGATCCCTCCCCCGCCGCTGATCTGAACATTTTTATATAACTTGACTCCGTCCATTTCCACCACTTCCAGGTTCCCATTGGGGGAGAGCTTTCCAAAATCCAGTTCACACTCCACCCCGTTCAGATAAAGTTCCCTCAGGGCAGGCATTCCAAACAGGCCCGATATGTCCTCATAGGTAGCCACACCGTTTAGATCCAGTATCTCCAAGGCCGGAATTTTGCTGACAAATCCCCATTTGGTGGTATCCGGAATGCGGGAGCATTTCAGCCTTTTAAGGTTTGTAAGCCCCGCAAAGGCCGAGGTGGCATCGATATCCACCCACTCCAGAACCAGTTCCTCAAGCTCCCCCATGCCTGCCAGATATCCCACCGTATCCATTCCGGATACCGCAAGCTCTTTCAGCCCGCTAAGCCCCCTGAGATCAGGCTGAGGACAGTTATAGGGCACATCCAGACGCAGCTTCGTAAGCCCGGTCAGCCCTGATACGGCGCTCAGGTCCGTCACCTTGCTGCAGTCCTCAACAGCCAGGGACTTAAGAGTGGTATTCCCCTTCAAACTGTCCAGGTTCAGGACCTCGGCCCTTGACAGGGACAATGAGGTCAGAGCAGGCATGCTTTTCACAAAACCTATATCCTTCATGTTTTCAGACTGGACCGACACCTCCTCCAGCCAGGTCATCACGGACAGAACGGAAAAATCCTTTAGTTCATTACAGTATTCCATGGTCAGGGATTTAAGCCCTTTCATGCCAGCCAGGGCTTTGATATCCGTCAGATCCGATCCCCTGACGGTCAGGCGCTCCAGCCCTGTAAAGACGCCCACTCCTTCCAGGTCTTTCAGTCCCGCGCTGACACGCAGATCCTTTAGCTGTCCGGGATCCTCAAAGGCAGCTGCCACCTCCTGCATGCTCTTTCCATAGCAGCTGATGCGCTCCAGCTTTAACCCCTTAATATCTCCGGCGGATACATATCCTGCCACACTGAGGGCTTTAAGCCCCGTAAAACGGGACAATGCCTTCATATCGATCTTTGTCTTGTCCCGGTCAAACTCCAGCCATGTAAGGTCAGCATCCTGGTCCTCCATCGGATCCTCAAAGCTGTATCCGGCCAGGATATGGTCGGAGGAATATTTATACTCCACCCACCGGATACCTGCCAGGTCCTCATCCGTCAGACTGCCGGCCGGCTTTCCAATGGCAATGGAAGCCATGTCCCCAAACAGGCCCGTAAGCTCGGCCTTTTCCTCCTTTGGTTCCTCCAAAGCCTTTGACTCTGTAACAGCCCCACCGCTTCCGTTTTTTCTTCTGTCTGTCACTGACACGGGCCCGGGCCCCTTGGATCCATCCCACTGTTTTTTTAATCCCGGTCCGAACACCAGCGCCAAGACCACAAGGGCCAGGCCTGTGACAGCTCCTGCCCGTATCCATCCCTCCTTGTCCCGCCCGGAAGGCTTCCCGGATGAGGAAGGCTGCTTTGATCCCCCCGGCGTTTGGGGCACATAATTCATCCTGATCGGCTGGGAGGACAGACGGACATTCCCCTCCCCCTCGTCCTCCAGCACATAGCGGGACCTGCAGTATTCGCACACCGCTATGTGGGGGTTCTTCTCATCCAGTTTCAGTGTTCCGTTGCAGGCAGTGCATTTGAGTTCTGTCAGCTTCATCCCTGTTCTCTCTTTCTGAAAATCATATGTTATATATGTTTTCCATTGTATCACATAAATTGGAAATAGAAAAGAATACACCTGGACCTGAAAGTATTTGAATTATCACATGCATTACGATATACTGTTTTTATCCAGAAACAGGAACGGAGGTGTTCATATTGGATCTGATCAGCCAATTTATAGAGAACTACCGAAAAAAATATACATTCTATGAAAATGCCGGACGTCTGGCTGCCAAACAGCTGGAGACAGCGCTGCAGGCCGCCGGTATCCGTGCCATTGTAACTTCCAGGGCCAAGAACCCGGGAAGGCTGAGAAACAAAGCCATTTTGAGGAATTCAGAGCGGGAAACCCCATACAGGAGCATGAAGGAAATTTATGATGATATGTTTGACCTGGCAGGAGTGCGCGTATCCCTTTACTTCCCCGGCGACCGGGACAAGGCAGGCGCCCTGATCAACGATCTGTTTACGGTCCTGGAAAACAAGCAGTTCCCGGAACAGTCCAAACCGCCCACCTACAACAAGCGTTTTTCCGGCTATTGGGCCAACCATTACAGGATCCACATCAGCGAGGGATCCGTTGTTCCTGCCCAGAAAAAATACACTTCTGTCCGGGTGGAGATACAGGTGGCTTCCGTGCTCATGCACGCCTGGTCCGAGGTGGAGCACGACCTGATCTACAAACCGCTCCAGGGCGCCCTGTCCGATGAGGAGCTTTCTATCCTGGACGAGCTGAACGGGCTGGTACTCACAGGTGAGATTGCCCTGGAACGCCTTCAGAGTGCCGGAAATGAGCGGATCAAGAATAAAGACACCACCTTCAGCAGCCAGTACGACCTGGCCTCCTACCTTTACAACTATATGAGCAATCACCTGAAGCAGGAGGACATTGAGTTGCGCCTGGGAAACATAGAACTGCTGTTTAAGCTTTTGAGCAAGCTGAAGATCGTTAAAGTAAAAGATATCGAGCCCATATTAAAATCAGTAAAATTTGAAAAAGACCGCCGCAACATTTCCCAGCAGATCATTGACCAGATCATCACGGGCAATGAAAAGCGCTACCATATATATCAGGATCTGCGGACCGGCAATGAAAATGCGGATCCCAAATCCCTAAAAGCCATTGACTATTTCTTCGGCCAGTGGGTTCCGCTGGAGAACCTTCTCAACAAAGCGGCCTGCCGCAATGTTCCCAAATCATACGGCGCCTTTAACATCAATACGCTGAGGCGGATGAACGTGCTTGACAAGGATCTTTCCAACAAAGTGGGCGCGCTGCGCAGGACCAGGAACGTGCTGATCCATGACATTGAGACGCCGGATGTGGAGGAACTGATGCATCAGGGGGATGAGATCCACGAAGTATACCAGGCCCTGACCCACCGCCTTGTAAAGGGCGATGCTAAGACGGAAACTCATACGATAAAGGAGGGGGATGCCTCCTCCTGATCCCTGATATGACCGCGCAGTATGGTAAGCCCCTGTTTCAGCTCCTCATCACTTTTCGCTGAACAGGTGGCAACCCGCACCGCATTTGCTTTTACTTGGTTTCCCACGGAGAACCGCTCGGCGCCGAATACACTGACTCCCAGGCGTGCCAACTCAGCCTCGCACAATCTTCCGGTGCAGTGCACGGGAAGTTCCAGCCATTGATAGTATGATTCCATGCAAGCCGGTCTGTCCGGAAAATAGGAAACATATATCCCATTGCGCCTGAGGGCGGATCTCTGCTTCTTCTGTATAATCTTACATGCCAGGCCGCTTCGGATGATCTCGGCCGCAATCTCCATGTTTAAAGAAGATATCTTCAGGTTCTGGCTGAAGATCCCCTGCTCCATGGGATTGATATATGATTCCGGGACATACAGGTACGCGATTCTCAGTCCGGGACACAGAGGCTTGGACAGCCCGCTGACATAAATGCAGTTTCCGGGGGCCTCCAGGGTAACCGGGATGTATGGGGTTTCCAAGAGAGAGGCATAGTTGTCATCCTCAATTCCCATCAGATCCATTTTCCTGATGATCCCGCCAATCTCCGTTTTTCGTGCATCCGACCATGCAATATTGGTGGGGTTGCTTCCCGCCGGCATCATGTAAACGCCTTTGATGTTCTGCAGGGCACAGGCGCTTTCCAACTGGTCGGGCCGCATTCCCTCCCTGTCGTTTTCAATGGGGACCAGCTGCAGATACAGCTGATTGGCCAGGCTGATGAAATTGGGATACGTATAGGTATCCACCGCAATACGGTCCCCTGCTTCAAACAGGGATGACAATATGGTGGCAAGGGCGTTCTGGGCCCCTGCTGCAATGATGGTATTGTGCTCGCCCGCATCCAGCCCGAACCGCGACAGCCACCGGGCGCCGGCCAGGATCTGTCCCCTGTCCCCCAATGGATGGGAATATTCAAACAGCTGCTCTGAAAAGGGTTTTTTTAAGATCTCAACGGTCAGGTCCCTGATGGCGGCATTGGATTCATAAAAGGGATGGATCAGAGCCATCTCAATCCTTGGAGCAGTGCTCTTTTCCACCGTTGAGGTGGACACATTTGCATAGGGGGTCACAAAGGTTCCTCTTCCTGTCACTGCGTGGATCAGCCCGCGCATTTCACAGAGTTTGTATGCTTTTGTTATGGTACTCAGATTCAGATCCAGAAAATCGGCCAGCTCCCTCTGAGGAGGCAGCTTCGTATTGGCGGACAGTTTCCCGCTTTTAATATCCCTCTCCATCATATCCGCAAGACAATAATAGATGGGATAGGTCAGTTCCTGTTTATCCGGCGCCCAGGACATGGGGTAATCACTAAATGAATTGACTGGCATGGCTATCTCCTTTTTGATGCCATTATACCACCCAAATTGTACCTTTAAAATACTATTCTTGTATGGCATACAATTATAGCATATAAATACGGCATTTCATTATAACATGTATTTATAGCATGTGATCATAAGAAAAAGCGGGGGATACCTGACATATGGTTACGGCACCCCCCGCCTTATTAGTTTATTTCTTCTCCTGAGGACCTGCGTGCTTGTGCTCGGAAAGCGGCATCACATGCATATTGCCCCTTTGCTCATTCTCCGCCCAGAAGATGTCGTCCGCCATCTTCGCCTCCGGATTAAATTCCACGCCTTCAAAGATATGCTTTACAAACTCCTTGTAGCCCACCCGGTCAATGAGGTGTCCGCCGTGGAGATACTCCGGCTTGTAATCCAGGGCCCATGCGGAGAACTTCTGCCAGTTGGAGAACATGCCCAGGATCACGTCCTCTGTCACCCAGTTTAGGAACAGCTTTCCTGCCCTTGGGTTCTGCTTGCCTGTTCTGCCTCCCAGGGTAACCCGGTAAAGCTTCTTGGTCCCTCTTGTCCAGGCTCCGGTGGGACAGATCAGGGAACATTCCCCGCAGCCCACGCAGCAGCAGGCATCCTTGTCAACCTTGCCGTTCTTGTTCAGGCTCAGGACCCCGGTGGCATGGTGTTTGCAGGCATCCACGCAGGAACCGCAGCCAATGCACCGGTCAATATCATAGTCCTGCTTGTTTACGCCCATGATGCCAAAGTCATTGAAGTTGGCCTTAACACAGTCATTGGGACATCCGGCCACTGCCACCTTGATGTGGTAATGGGACGGAAATATGATCTTCTCAATTTTCCTGGCCAGTTCGTATGTATTGATATTTCCCTTGATGCAGTGGGCGTTTCCAATACAGGACATCACGTTCCTGGCTCCGATGGTGGGATAGCCGTAATCATTAACCTCCATGTCCACATCGCACATCTCCACATCCACATCATGGATATAGCCTTTGAGAAACTTGTTCACTGCTTCGATGTTCTCGTATTTGATCCCAGGCACATCCAGGGTCTGCCTGGTACCCATATGAAATGTTCCGTTGCCGTAGCGCTCACAAAGTTCCTGCACCATGGACAGGTGCCTTGCCTCTATCATGGCTCCGGGCACACGCATCTGAAGCATAAACTCTCCTGCCACCTTGGACTGCCTGAAACAGTTGATCCTCACCTTTTTAATATCTATATCGTGATTCATTCCTTGCCACCCCTCTCTTAGTCAACCAGATACTTGGCCTGGGTATAGTTAAAAACAGGCCCGTCCAGACATACGTACACCTCATCGATCCGGCAGTGTCCGCATTTGCCCACAGCGCAGGACATCTTGCGCTCAAAGGACATCCAGATCTTCTCCTCAGGCACTCCCTGCTTCAGGACCTCAAAGCCGGTAAACTTCATCATTGGCGGCGGCCCCACCACCACTACTGCATAATCCTCCCCCAGATCCTTAAAGGGGATACGGGACACGAATTCAGTTACAAAGCCGGTCTCCCATCCATCCTTGCGGTCTTTGTCAAGGGCATAGATCGTGTCAAAGCGCCTGCTCCACCGCTCCAGGTCGCCCTTAAAGATAATGCCCTCCTCATTCTTAAATCCGCTGATCAGATGCACGCTTTTCACAAGGTCAGGGTTGTCGTAGAACATATTCAGCATGCTCTTAACCGGGGCAAGACCGGTCCCCCCCGTAATCACCACCATGTGCTTTCCCTTAAACTGGTCAATCGGCCAGCCCTTGCCATAGGCTCCGCGCAGGAACAGGATATCCCCTGCCTTTTTCTCAAATATCACATCTGTCACCTTGCCCACGGAACGGATGGTAAAATCCATATAGCCTTCCCCAAAGGAACTCACCGAGATGGGCGCTTCCCCGATCTTGGGTATGGAAAGCTGGAGGAACTGTCCGTGCTCCGGCTTGATGTCTGTCTCTACTCTATATGTATACTCGTGAAGGCTCTCACGCTTAACTTCCAATATCTTACATGCCACAGGCTTTACAATATTTTCCATACTTATCCCCTCTCCTGTCCCATTTTCCCTGCTTTTATCTCCTCAATGGCATCCGCCATTCGGTTTACCGTGGTCACAATGGAGATATACTCCGGACATCGGTCAATGCAGCGGCCGCATCCCACACACATGTGATAGTCCTTAAATCGCGCCTTGTAGTCGTGGAATTTGTGGAGCACCTTATAGCGCATCCTGTCACCGGCCCTGTTTCTAAAGCTCATGCCCCCGGCCATATCCGTAAAGTCTTTTACCTGGCAGGAAGCCGTTGTCCTCTTTCTCTCACCCACATTTGCATTTTCATTATAAATAATATCCGTGGTGGTAAAGCAGGTACAGGTACTGCAGGCAACCGTACAGGCTCCGCATGAAATACATCTCCCGTCATACTGCCTCCACATGGGATGGTCCTTTAGTTTTGTCAGGACTTCCTTGTCCGGGATCTCCGGCACCGTGACCTTGAGTGCATTTTCCTCCACAAATGCAGGGGCAAACTCCTCCTGTTCCATCCCTTCAAAATAAGGGGCAAAGGTCTCATCCTTTACCTGGACCGCCAGGCCGTCCTCACCAAAACGGACTGCCAGGGAATAATCCTCTGACCGGTTGGTGCCCATGCTGACGCAAAAGCAGGTATCCCAGCCCCCGGAGCATTCCATCATAACGATCTTCACCCGCTCCTTCATCCTCTTATAATACATATCCTCAAAGCCGCCGTTGGTAAGATATATCTTTTCCTGGTGGTGCTGGGCGTGGATGTCGCAGGGGCGCATGAATATCAGAAGCTTTTTGGATGAAACCCTGCTCTCAATAAACTCATCCTCGGTAAAATAAAACAGGGACTGAGTAATGGGGCTTAAAACCTCCTTTGCCGGAAAGTCTGATTTCTCCCTGTACTCAATCTCCTCTACACTGTCCACCCGGGCATACCTGATCAAATCCGTGTCTGAATACCTTCCCTTACCCACAAACCGCTTTGGGGCCCAGATCTCATACTCATCCTGAAGCTGTCCAAAAATCCTGTCGGCATCCTTAATTCCAACCTTATATCCCATGAAATGCCTCCTCCTTTACTGGTTATCCTTCTTTATTATTATTGTTTAAGCCATGTTATTATTATAACAAATCAAAAATGGTCTGCCTAATTATATATTGTAATGGTTAAATAACAAATTTTTATCATTAAGGAAGCCTGGCATTGAATCCCCTTCAACACCAGGCTTACATTCCTAAATAGATTCATTTATTCCACTGTCATGATCAAATCACCAGCCTTGATCATTCCAGGTTCCCCTTTGCACACCGCTGTGTGGTTCGTTGAATTTGATACAATAACCGGAGTCACTGTCTCGTATCCTTCTTTCTCGATGGCCTCCTTATCAAACGTAAGCAGCATATCTCCGGTTTTAACACGGTCTCCCGCCTTTACATGGGGCTTGAAATATTTTCCCTGCAGTTCTACCGTATCCATCCCCACATGGATCAGAAGTTCTGCACCATTCTCAGCCACGATCCCTAAAGCATGCCCGGTATCAAACACCGAGGCAACTGTACCATTTACCGGAGCGTATAATTTTCCTTCCCAAGGCCGGACCGCAACCCCTATTCCAAGCATACCGCTGGAAAACACCTGATCATTAACCTGACTTAATGGAATCAGGTCCCCATTTAGGGGACTGGATATACTCAGTTTGTGACTTCCGTTTCCTGAAGATTTCTCCTTCACTCCAGTTTCTTCCTTCGCGCCGCTTTCCTCCGGCACATCCTCAAACCCAAGACGCCACTGGATAGCAAATGTCACAACAAAAGCAATAAAGGCTGCAATCAGGGCATTGATCACATTACGGGAATCAGGTCCCACATACAGTCCAATTGCCGCCAGACCGGCTCCGCCTCCGCCAAAGCGCTGTACTCCGGTTAAACCGGCATACAGGCCTCCAATCCCTCCGCCAATGGTTGTTGCGATCAATGGTTTGCGGAGCCGTAAGTTAACACCAAACAGGGCCGGTTCTGTAATGCCCAGAAGAGCGGTCACACCGCTGGAAACTGATAGCTGGCGCAATTCCCTGTTTTTTGTCTTCACTGCCACGCAAAGTGCCGCCGCTCCCTGGGCAATATTGGATGGAAGGTTACCGGGTCCTATCACTGTCTCATATCCCAGAGCGGAAAGGGAATTGACATAAGCCGGAAGCAGGCTGTAATGCATGCCGGTCATGACCAGAAATGGCATAAAGGCTCCGATCACAGTGGGAAGAATCCACGGTGCTATTTTTTCTACTGACAGCAAGAACGCCACCAGACCGTCACCAATGATGCTTCCCAACGGTCCCAGCACTACCAGACCGATAGGAGCCATGATCAGTATGGTCAGCAGGGGCCTTGCTATAAATTTAATTACAGCAGGAGTAATCTTTTCTACAAATTTTTCCACATATGACAGAACAAATACGATCATGATAATGGGGATTACAGATGAAGAGTATGTCACCATACGCACCGGAATACCCAGTACTCGGACAATATCTCCGGTCTCTTTCAGGGCGATCAGATTGGGATGCAGCAGGACCGCGCCCATGAGCATGGCCATCTGCATACTGCACCCGAATTTTTTTGCAGCTGATGCCGCTAAAAACACGGGCAGAAAATAGTAGGATGCATCTGCTATAAAATTTAGAAAATAGTACGTATTGCCTGTTTTGTCAATCAGGCTGAACAGTGTAAGAATGGATAAAAGTGCTTTGACCATACCGGCACCGGCTATGATCGGCATGATTGGTGAAAAAATACCGGCTATGGTGTCCAGCAGCACATTGAGCCCCTTCTTTTTTTCATTTTGGGGTATTCCGTCCTTGGCCTTGTCTGTTCCGCATCCTCCAAGTTTCTGAAGTTCCTGATAAACGACAGGAACCTCCTGCCCAATAATCACCTGAAACTGTCCCCCTTTATTCACAACCCCCATCACTCCCGGGATTTCCCCGACTTTCTTTTCATCGATCCCTTCCGTTGACCGCAGGCTGAATCTCAGCCTGGTAACACAGTGGGTCAGGTTCTTAACATTGTTTTCGCCCCCAACCTCCTGAAGAATCTTTTGCGCCGTAACCTTAGCATCCATCTCAATACCTCCACATTTATCCTGACAGTCATTATCCGATCATATCTATATCTTCACCGTTTGTTTCCAGCACCTTTTTATACCAAGCATAGGATTTCTTCTTAATGCGTTTTAAGCTTCCTTTTCCGCTGTCATCCTTATCCACATAGATAAAGCCATATCGTTTGCGCATTTCCCCTGTTCCCACTGATATGATATCGATAGGTCCCCAGCATGTATAACCCATTACATCCACACCATCCAACTCTACCGCCTGCTTCAGCGCCTCTATATGGGATGCAAGAAACCGGATCCGATAATCATCCTGAATTGTTCCATCCTCCTCAACACGGTCAACAGCTCCCAACCCGTTCTCCACAACAAAAAGAGGCATCTGATATCGGTCATACAATTCATTAAGGGCGATCCTCAGGCCGATGGGATCAATGGGCCAGTCCCAGGCATTTCGTTCCAGGAATGGATTGGAACGTTCCACCCTGATATCTGCTCCGTCCTCGCTGGATGCAACAGAGGAAAAATAGTAGCTGAAAGCAATATAGTCCACGGTCCCCGCCTTCAGGACCGTTTCATCCCCTTCCTCCATATGCAGTTCCACCCCCATGCGCTTTAACTGAGTCCTGCACAGGTTAGTGTAATATCCTCTGCACATCACATCCGTATAATAATAATTAGGAATCATGTGGAACCTCTGTGCCAGTACATCCTCAGGCCGGCATGTCTTGGGATACGTTGTCGGGTACTGCAGCATGCATCCGATTTTAAACTGCGGATCGATCTCATGACCTGCAATCACGGCCCTTGCGCTTGCCAAAAACATGTTGTGGCTGGCAATGACCTTAATCTCATTATGATCTTCTCCTTCCCTATAGCGTATTCCTGCTTGGTGATAGGGTTCTGCCTGATTCATGGTCTCATTGATCTCATTAAATGTTATCCAATATTTTACCTTATCCTTGTAACGCGTAAACACGGTCCTGCAATATCGTTCAAAAAACTCAATCATCTTCCGGTTTCTCCAGGAACCATACTTCTGCACCAGATACAGTGGCGTCTCATAGTGGGACAATGTGACAATGGGTTGGATCCCCTTTTCCAAAAGGGTATCAAATACCTTGTCATAAAAAGCAAGTCCAGCCTCATTTGGCTGCATCTCATCTCCCTGCGGAAAAATTCTCGGCCAGTTTATGGACATCCTGAAACAGTTAAACCCCATTCCCGCTAACAGATCAATATCTTCCCGATACCTGTGATAAAAATCAATCCCCTCATGGCTGGGATAATAACATCCCGGTATCACACCATCATGGACCACCCTGGGAACCCCATGACAGGAGCCCTGCTCCACATCCGCTATACTAAGTCCCTTTCCATCTTCAAGAAATGCCCCTTCCAGCTGGTTGGCCGCAGTGGCTCCTCCCCATAGGAAATCTTTTCTCAAGCTCATAATCAAACCTCCTTATGACCCGATTATAAGCAGGAAATCTTTATTTGAAAACAAACAAGGCCGATTATGAAACAGTGTTTTATCTTAGAGCCGCTCCTCTATGGCTTTGGATGAAACACTGTTTTAACAATCGGCCATCCCCTCACTTACTCCTTCTCCTCCCCTCCCATGATAATGGAATTGGTGGATTTACGGAAACGTTCCAAAAGGCTGGTGCGCTCCAGCTTTCTCTGATAATTTCCATTGTAATCCTGCTGGAAATAGGCTGCATAGAGAATATCCAGCAGCAGACTGACTGACAGATGTGTACTAAAATCCCCAAGATTCTGGAACAGACTTTCCTTGGTGGATATGGTTAATTTGCAAGCAGCATACTTTGTAAGGGAATTTTCACCAAAGGAGGTGAGGGCGATCACAGGAACCGATCTTTTTTTACATTCCATAGCCACACGAAGTGTCTTTCCTGTCTCACCGGAATAAGAAATAATAATAGCCACATCTTTGACCGACAGACAACCTGCCTCATAAAGCTGATAGTTAAGATTATTGGAAATAGTCACCCTTTTTCCAATTTTGATCATTTTTTCGCGGAAGCACTCTGCCTGGTTGATAGCCGTCCCTGCTGAAAACACATAAACATTTTGGCTATAACGAAGGAGTTTGACTGCACGCTGCAAAGCATCATGACGGAGAAGGGACACCGTATCCTGTGCTGTCTCTTTGTACAGCAGAGCAATCCGGTTCGCCGCCTTCATTATGGTATCCTTCTCTGAAAAGGGAAAATTAACGTCCACCTCGCCGGGCTGCTGATCCAGATACCGTATTTCTTTTATATACTGTGTCTTAAAATCTTCAAAGCCGCCAAAGCCCATACGCTTACACATACGGACAATGGTGGCCGGGGAAGTATAGGTCGCTTCCGCCAGGCTGCGGGATGAATACTTTTCAATATTGCTCCCCTGTTCCAACAGGAAATCCGCAATTTCTTCCTCAGTTTTTGTCATGGTTTCCTTTAATTTCAATTTTTCCATAATCAGCATAACAATCCCCCGTCCTTCTGCCTGTTTTTTCTTATGTTCTATTATAATTATAAAAAACACAGATGCAAGCAAAATGCAGCATCCCGACTACGGAACGCTGCATTCTGCCGCTCTATAAGGATCTATATGAATCTACAGATCAAATATCTCAAAATCATCATTCACGTCATCCTGGGCCAGGCCGGCCGGCTGTTCCGGCTTGGATGTCTGAACCGGTCTGGTTGGCTGGACCGGTCTGGTTGGCTGGGCTGACCCGGTTGTCCGGTCCGGTCTGCCGGACTGGGCTGGCCTGGACGGCCTGGAGGGGCCTGCAGATTTAGGCGGCCGGACTGCCTTGGGCGGTTCCACCGGGTCTATGGGTTTCACTGATTCCATTGGCTGCACCGGCTCCAGAGGCTGTGACGCCCTGGATGGGCGATGCTCTGTCCGGCTGCGCCTGCGGGCAGCTTCTTCCCGCTCATCGGCATCCTCATCCCGGTCCTCATAATCCCCTTCGTCCTCATACCCCATCTGGTATTCGTACTCCCGCCTGTCATCATAGACCCGGCCGTCTTCATCCGGTTCATCCTCATCATCTTCATCCCCGAATTCCTGGCCGTCATACTCGTCATATTCATCATACTCATCGCCATAGCCGTCTTCATCCTCGTAGGCCTGGTCCTCATCCTCCTGATACTCGTCTTCGCCTTCGGAGGATATCTGCTTTCTCTTCTTTGCGGCCGCCCTGCTTCTGCTGCCTCCTGGCTCCTCAGGAGTATCGCCGTCCCGGCCTCCTCCTTTGCCCTTCTTGTTCATTACAACCACCAAAAGGATGATCAGGAGCACCACTGCAATGGCAACGGTTACTGCCAGAAGGATCCTAAACAGGTTAAAGTCCTCACGTACCTTGTCATACTGTACTGCCAATGTATTGTACTGATCCGAGGTCACCATGCTGCTTGCTGCGGGATCCTCAAAGTATCTCTGGATGGTCCTCTCACTGTCCTTCATATCATAGCGGTAGAAGTTCTTTTCACCAGCCTCATTCATACCATACACAACACAGTACTGCGGCTCCTGATCAGCGCCCCATACCCAGCCCTTTACCTTGTGGCCGTCAATATTGATGGTGCTGGTCTTAAATCCGTCAGGAACCTTAACAGACTCGTCCGGAGGAAGTATGGTAATAGTCCGCCTGGATATCTCCATCTTGACCTGTTCTCCTGCATCCGCGGAAGCAGCGCTGGCACCGCCCTCCGCCTTGGTCACCACGATCACATATTCCTTGGCTGTCTCCCCATCCTGGGCCGTGACCTTACAGGTCACCCGGTTCTCTCCCATCTGGAGGCCTTCATTGCCGGAAATCACCTTGTTTGCATTATCATCCGTTGTGTCCGCGCTGATGATCAGCTTATCCACGTCCGTGCCCACGGTCACCGCATAGGTATCCACATCCGGCGAGAATGCCGGACTCAGTTCACCCGGCGAAACCTTCAGGCTCTTTAAGGTGGCATCCTTGGATGCGGTCTGAAGGGCGCTCACCGTAACAGTGGAGCTTCCCTCATGGTCCACGGTCACCAGCTGTGAACTGGAATCATATATCTCCTGGCTGGTTACCGAGATCTTGCTGGAGCCTGCCGCCAAAGCATTAAACTGCAGGGTAAAGGCCAGGGTGCCCGTGTTGGGCGTCCCTGCATCCCCATGAACCCGGACAGCTCCTGCCCCGCCTTCTGCGTTGGTTCCGCTGACAAACTCCAGCGCATTGGCGTCATAGGACAGCATAATATCCGCATTGGCCAGATTACTGCTGCTGCTTATCTTCATATTGACCTTAACCTGGCTTCCCACCGTGGCGGAGGGGTCGGAAAAGGTTATCTTAGCGCTTGCCGCAAATGCTGTCAGCATCTGTGCAGGCATCATCACTGCCATCATGCATGCCATTACCAGAATGGCAGCCCCGTGTCTCATTCGTCTTATCATCATTTATTCCCACTTTCAGATTATCATGTTTTCTTCCTGTCAGGACTGCACTTGCACAATAGTGACATTGCTTCCGCCCGGTGTGTTGCCGCCGCCAGGCATACTGCTGTCACCCGGCGCTCCCGGTCCGCCGCTGCCTCCCGGCCCTACGCCGCCTGAGCTGCTGCCTGAACTGCCGCCTCCCGTGCTTCCATCCGGCGCTGCCGGACTCTGAACACTGCCCTGGGTAGGTCCTCCTGCCTGCTGCACCACATGGATGGTGTAGGTCCGTACATTTCCGTTCTGTGCGGTTACCGTTATAATGACATCGTTGCCTCCGCTCTGCAGGTTTATATTGCCTGCGCCTGCCACGGTGGCGTTGGAGTCAGCCGATGATGCATTGACTGTAATGTTGGTTACGGAAGAATCCACGATCAGGTTATACTCCTGGGTATCCCTGTTAAAGGATGGGGTCAGGCTGAATCCGTCCACACCCAGGCCGGACAGCTTATTGTTAGGGCTTCCGTCCCCCGTGGGAGCGATGCACGCCTGCTCCGGCATGTTGTTAAATACCGGAATATGGAATTCCAGCGCCGAATTCTTCATGGTTGCCGTATATGCCTGGGACAGCTTGGCCGCTTCTGACGCAGCGCCCTGTACATTGCTCATATACTGGTGCTTATAGGGGTTGCTTCCCTGCACATTAAACTTTTTCAGGTAAAATGTATTCTGGCCGGCCTTTACATAGTTTTCCCCATAGCTCTGGGCCCCGCCCCGGATGGATTTTTCCACTGTGTTCCAGGGACGTCCGTAGGTGCCGGACTGTGACGCATATCTCAGCCCCATCTGGATCGCGGACATGGAACCGGACTGATATGCTTCCACATTAAAATAGTTATAATAACCCTCATACCCGGAATAGTTTCCGGATATAAGCGGGCTTGTGCCATTGTTGCCCTGCTCCTGCAAGATCATGGCTGCCAGCACGTAAGGGCTGACCCCTGACTGGGATGCTGCATTCATGATAATATCAATGTAAGAAGCCTCTTCTCCCGAAGGCGAAGTCCCTGCCGGGGATACGCCGGACGGGGAGCTGCTCGATGGTGAATTGCCTGACGGCGAATTGTCCGAGGGCGAATTACCCGAGGGTGAATTGGAAGAGGGTGAGTTACCGGATGGCGATTGGGTGGATGACGTATCACCTGAAGGCGGATTGCTGCCTGTATTGGTGCCGCCCACTGCAACCGGGCCATTGGACGAGGAGGAATTATCCTGTCCGGGAGCCACCAGGCTGACATTGGTTGTCACAAGCTGATGCTCCCTGGGAGTAATGGATGCCTGTGGTCCTTCCAGACTCACCTCACCGCTGCCGCCGGACGCCGGACTGCCCTGGGAAGAACTGTTGCCCGAAGGTGTCGAGCTGCCGCTTGTCCCTGACACACCGGGGCCGTGCTGGCTGTCATCATATGTACTTCTTCCCGGGCCGTTGGACGAACTGCTCCCCGAATGAGAACTGCTCCCTGGTCCCGTGCTGCTGCCCGGTCCTGAGGATGATCCGCCGGAAAAATCACTGCCGCCCGTGCCCGTGGATGTGGTGGAACCTGACAGGAACGTACCGGTCACCATGCTGGTAAGGCCTTCCCTTGTCTGGGTATTCTGGTCATATTCATGGGCCAGGAACTGGAATACATAGGTCTCGTCCAGGAAATTCCTGGGATCCATGTAATACCGGATGATATCCGGTGATGCCGCCACCCAGTTGCTGCCATCCAGCCCGGTCCAGGTACTGTTATCCCAGTTATATGCGCCGTCCGCAACAGACTTCCAGGAAGAAACACTGCCGGAAGCTACCAGATTGCGGCTGAGTACGGACTCATTCTCAATGACCGTATTCCAGTCCAGCCCTGTATTCTTTGCCTTAAACACCCAGTTGGGATACTGGGCATGAAGCTGTCTTAAACCGTTCTTATAACTCTCCGGAAATCCCTGGGAATTCAGATATGCCTCGAAATTGGCATCCGGGGTGTAAGAAACAGGAAGCCGTACATAGAGAGAGGACACATAACCTGTACTCACCGCTCCGCCCGTTCCCGTAAATTGGATCTGATACCATGTATTGCCGTCTGTGCCCCGCTGTTCGCCAATGATGTTAATGGCTGCACCTGCCGCCAGCCTGCCCACGGATGAATACCCCGTGCCGGCGCCGCTGCGGACATTCAGGGAGGTTGCCTTTACCGTGGCAGCTCCCGTATATGCGTAGGAATTGAACATTGTAAAAGGCGTGGCAACCGATGCCGGAAGATTTGCTGCCATCATCAACCCCAGCACCAGCGCCAGACCTTTCTTAATTTTGTTTCCCTTCATTATGTACAAATCTCCTGTATTTTCATCCATATCCAATAAAAGTATGAATTTCTATTTTATGACATTAATCCTATTATAATGACAAATACCTTCATATGTCAACAAAAACGCAGGAAACTTCACATAATACAAACTTTCGTAAGAAAAGATTAAATAATGTGGTAACTCCTTCCAAAATCTATAAAAATTTCCAGTACATGGCGGACTACGCCGGAAAATGTCATCTGTTTGACCCCCCTGTCCGCATACACTGGGAACTGCTTTACCAGGGTCCCGTTCAGGCTGTAATCAATGGTTCCGATCTTCTGCCCTTCCCGCACAGGAGCCTCTAATATAGAAGGGATCCGGGCCGTCACCTGCACCTGTTCATCCTCCTTTAGCAGCATGGGAAGCTTTTTTTCCTCCTCGCTCAGGTGCAAGGACGCGCCTGTGAATTCCTGGCAGTTTCCTTCCTCCTCCCAGCACAGGCCCCCTGTCACCGGAATATCCGGAATTTCCTTTTCACAAAACACATCTCTTATGTTGTAATGATCCAGGCCGTAGGTGTAGAGTTTTCTGGCATCTGTCCATTTATAGGTTTTATGAGGGGGCCATCCGCATCCTAAAAGGGCAATGATGTAAGTTCTTCCCCCATTCTCCATGGCGCCAACGTAGGAGTAGCCCGCTCCCCCTGTAAATCCCGTCTTGCCCGACAAAACACCCTGCATCATATTCAGGAAAGCATTGTGGTTGTAACAGCTGTAGGAACGTTTTCCTGAACTGTCGGAAAAGGAGTAGTTCTGGGTCTGGGTGATTTTAAGGAACTCATCCTTCTTAGGCGACTGCGTTACACAATAGCGCATGATAGCCGCCAGGTCCGATGCCGTGGTGGAATGAATATGTTCTGTTCCGTCTTTGTCCTTTTTCACCCCGTCCAGTCCATTGGGTGTAATAAAATATGTATTCTCACACCCCAGGCTTTTTGCCTTTTCATTCATCAGTGCGGCAAACCCTTCCACGCTGCCCCCTATATTTTCCGCGATCATGACCGCTGCATCATTGTAGGATTCCAGCATCAGGGCATACAGCAGGTCACCCAGGCGGTATTTCTCCCCGGACCGGACCCCCAGATGGACCTTGGGCTGGGAGGCGGCCGTGGAGGATACGGTTACACTGTCCTCCAGATTTCCCATCTCCAAGGCCAGGATACATGTCATGATCTTTGTGGTGCTGGCCATGGGGCGAATGATGTCCTGGCCCTTTCCATACAGGATACGGCCGCTGCTGCCGTCCATGAGAACAGCGGACTGGGCATAGAGTTTCAGAAAATCAGCCGTCTCATCCCCGTCTTTCGCACTCCCCCCGGCAGCCTCACCGCTTCTCCCCTCCTGCTGTGTGATATATGCTCCCTGCACGGTCTGAACACGGCCGCAGACAAGGGAAACCAATAATACAATAGTTACAATAAAACGTTTCATGGCAGCGCCGCCTTTTTGCCTTTATTTCATCCTATTCTGGCCTATATGCATTTATTCATGGAGTACTTCCCTACCCGGTAAACTGTATGATATAATGAAATGATCATCCGCGTACTGTATAAGGAGGCGCAACATGCTAAAAAATATATGCTGCATACAATTCCGTGAAGGCAGCAAGGAAGAACTGCTGCCGGATTTCAGTCCGGATTTTCCTCATATTGCTTCCTATGTGGAACTGGACAAACTGCATCCGCTCCGCTTCATCCCCTGGCACTGGCACAAGGAAGTGGAATTGTTCTATGTTGAATCCGGTGTGGTGGAATACCATATCCCCAAGGGAACATTTGTGTTTCCTGCCGGTCATGGCGGTCTTCTCAATTCAAACGTCCTCCATATGACTCAGTCCCCCAAAGGGATCGTCCATACGGTTCAGCTGGAGCATCTGTTCGACCCATCTCTCATAGGAGGGACTCCCGGAAGCAGGATTGAAAAAAAATATATCCTTCCTCTCACAACAGCCGCACACATAGGCGTTATTCCCCTGGATCCCGGCCGGCCCCAGCAGGCTTCCATTCTGGAATCCATCCGCCGGTCTTTTCAGATCTCCTCTGAGGAATATGGATATGAGGTCAGGCTGCGGGATTCCCTCTCTGATATCTGGTGCAGGATTCTTGCCATCAGCGCCCCTCTCCTTGATGAAAATGGACACAGCACAAAAAACGATGACAAGCTGAAAATGATGATCATATACATCCATGAACATTTTAGGGATAAGATTACAGTTGGGAATATTGCCGGTGCTGCCTTTATCAGCGAACGGGAATGTTTCCGCACCTTTCAGGAATGTCTGCGCACCACTCCTGTGGAATATCTTAAGGCTTACCGTCTGCAGCAGGCCAGCCGTATGCTGGCCCAAGGCCGGGAATCCGTCACCCTGGTCAGCCAGGCATGCGGCCTGGGAAGCAGCAGTTATTTCGGAAAGGTATTCAGAGAGCATACAGGATATTCACCATTGGAATACAGGCGCCGATACGGCCGGGGGAATGAATGAGTGCAGCCGCCGCCTCATCCGCATCCGCATCTGCCCTTTACATCATCTGCGAATGGCAGGATCGTGATAGATAAAGGCGGAAACCATATATAAATAAGAATATTATTTCACTATAATGATATCAGGTAAAGTGATAGGAAATCAGGACAGCCGACCACGCCAGCTGACCATGGCATTCAAAGGAGGCCCTATTATGATCAAACTGAATATCATTAACATGGAAGAATTCCTGCGCACGGTAAACCGCTGCAAGGGAGCCGTATATATGGTTGAACCGGGAACTGGTAAAACAGATATCACCGGGCAGGACGAAATCCAGGAATATCTGTGCAGAAAACACAGGGATAATAAGGGTTATCTGCCGCTGGTGCTGGAAATCTCCGTTCCTGCGGACTATATGAGCATTATCAACTTTTACGCCGGCGACCTGTGACCTGCTTTCACTCTGTAAAAAGCAATATGACCCCATGAAACAGATTGACAAGAACACCCCTTCACCTTAAACTAGAATATATGTTCTGTCTATACATGGAATCATATCATTAAAAGGAGTGTGAAATATTATGGAGCAGCCGGAAAAGAGACGCCTCATTTTCCACATTGATGTAAATTCCGCTTTTCTCAGCTGGGAATGTGTGTACCGGCTGAGCCAGGATCCCGATGCCCTGGATCTGCGCACCATCCCCTCCGCGGTGGGCGGGGATGCCAGTATGAGGCACGGCATTGTGCTGGCCAAATCTCCTCTTGCAAAGAAATACGGGGTCACCACAGGAGAACCCCTGGCCCAGGCGCGCCGCAAATGCCCGGACCTGACCGTGGTGCCTTCCCGTTTTGATTTTTATATCCGGTGTTCCAGAAAAATGATGGAGCTGCTGGAGGAATATACGCCGGACCATGAAAAATTCAGCATTGATGAGATCTTCCTGGATATGACAGGAACCATCCATCTTTTTGGCGACCCGCTGACAACAGCCAACCGGATACGGGAACGGATCGGGAGGGAACTGGGATTCACTGTGAACATCGGTATTTCCAGCAACAAACTTTTGGCCAAGATGGCCTCTGATTTTGAAAAGCCGAACAAGTGCCATACCCTGTTTTTGGAGGAAGTGCCGGAAAAGATGTGGCCGCTGCCCATCCGGGAGCTTTTCTTTGTGGGAGGGGCTGCCCAGAAAAAGATGGAAAGCCTTGGACTGCGTACCATCGGCCAGCTGGCTGCCTGCGATCCAAAGGTGCTGAAGGCACATCTGGGCAACAAATACGCCGAGCTCATTCACCAGTATGCCAACGGGATCGATGATGATCCGGTGGAGGAAAAGGAACCTGTTAACAAGGCCTACGGCAACAGCATCACCCTGTCCAGGGATATCTCCTCCTATGAGGATGCCTGTCAGGTCCTGCTGTCCCTGTGTGAAACAGTTGGCGCCAGGCTGCGGGCAGACCATGTCCTCTGCAATAATGTCTGTGTGGAACTGAGGGATTGGGAATTCAGGAACCAGTCCCACCAGATGGCCCTGCCAGAACCCACAGATTCAACCTCCGTGCTCTACGATCATTCCTGCCGTTTATTAAGGGAATTCTGGACCATGACCCCACTGCGTCTCATGGGAGTGCGGGCCGGAAAGATTTCAGAGGATGCCTTTTCCCAGATCAGCCTTTTTGAGGATCCGGGACTGCAAAAGAAAAAAGAATTTGAAAAAACAGTGGATGCCATACGCAGCCGCTACGGCATAGACAGCATTAAGCGGGCCAGTTTTCTGCAAAAGGATTCCATCGTGGACCATGCAGCCAGCAAGAGAAAACATCTGAACCGCCAGGAAGACATATAAGTCACATCAGGAGAATACATGATCAAGAAAACCATTGAATACCATATAACAGATTCGTCCCAGGATTGCACGGTTGAAGAATTTTTAAAAGCCCGCGGCTATTCCCATCATCTGGTGGTGCATCTTAAGAAGGATTCTCAGGGATTGATTGTTGACCACATCCCTGTCTATACCGTACACCGCCTTCAGGCCGGTGAAAGGCTTAGGGTCACACTTACGGAGGAGGAATCCTCCCATAATATCGTCCCTGTCCCCCTTCCCCTTTCCATTGTGTATGAAGATGAGGATATCCTGGTGATCGACAAGGCGGCCGGAGTTCCCGTCCATCCATCTCAGGGCCACCATGACAACACCCTGGCCAATGCAGTGGCCTGGTATTATTGCCAGAAGGGTGAGCCCTTTACCTACCGGGCCATCAACCGCCTGGACAGGGATACCACGGGCCTTCTCATCCTTGCCAAGCACATGCTCAGCGCCTGTGTGTTATCCCATGAGATGCAAAACCGTAACATCAAGCGGGAATACCGGGCCATGGTGTGCGGCAGGACCATGGAACAGGGGTGCATCCGCAGCCCCATTGCCAGAGTCAGCGGCTCCACCATTGAGAGAGCAATAGACCATGAACACGGTGAATCCGCCTGCACCCACTACAGGCGGATCTCTTACAACGAATCCCTGGACCTATCCTATATCAGCCTTTGGCTGGAGACGGGACGCACCCACCAGATCCGTGTCCATATGAAGTCCATCGGCCATCCTTTACCGGGGGATTTTCTTTATCATCCCGACTACCGCCATATCAAACGCCAGCCCCTGCATTCCTACGGGCTGAGTTTCCTCCATCCGGTTACCGGCAGGTCCATGGAGTTTACAGCAGAGCTTCCCCAGGATATGGCCTGTCTTTTATAAGATCGGGGCCAATGGTTCACATCCGCCTCAGTCCCTTGGGATAATGGTTCTTAAGCATTCCTCCGGCAAATTTGCACCAGCCAAGGCTGAGGCCGTCTGTGAGGACCAGCCCCCATCCCTTCCTGTCCCCCTCTGCTCTGACCTCATCCGCTGACAGGGTTTCCCCCTTCAGATATCGGATGACCTCCCTTTCATGGGAGGGAAGTTCAGCCCATCGTTTCACATCCTCTTGTCTCAGAACCAGGGCCAGGCCGTGGGAAGGTTCAAACCGATTTTTTTTCAGGGCCCCCATATGGAGTCCCGGCCGGATGATCTTCAGTCCCTTCATGTCCGGCATCTCAGGTGGCAGCAGATACAACTGGTCGCCAAACAGAACATACTCATCCCTTTCAAGGAACTGCTCCGGCCGCACCAGGGTATCCTTTAGAAACGCTTCATAGTCCTTAAAGATCCCGTCCCTTTTTCTGCTGTCCAGATACACAGCCTCCTTAAAGCGTGCCTGGCAACAAGCTTTATCCCCCGGCTCTTTCTTTTTAAGGACAGCCATATAGTGGCCTTCTCCCTCCAGTTTATGGGGCATGATGCGGAAGGTCTCTTCCAGATGATGTTGTTTTACCAGCTCTGATGTCTGCTCTGACGCCCCCCCTTCCTGATCTGATCTCTCCCCTGCCTTCTCCCTATCTTTCCATCCGATCCATTGGGGTTTCCCCTCTGTGAATCCTTCGTAAGCTACCACGGATTCCACACAAAACTCCTCATGGCGCTCCAGGAAACCCAGGATTGCCCCTTCATTTTCTTCCGGCGCAAAGGTGCAGGTAGAATAAACCATCCTTCCGCCCGGACGCAGCATGGCCGCGGCGCTGTCCAGTATCTCTCTCTGGCGGGCGGCACACATGTCCACATGCTCCTCGCTCCACTGCGCTCTGGCAGCCTCATCCTTTCTGAACATTCCCTCCCCTGAACAGGGCGCGTCCACCACGATCCCGTGAAAGTATTCCGTAAAATGGGGCGCCAATTGTCCTGGCTCCTGGTTGGAAACCACACAATTATAAACTCCCATGCGTTCCATATTCTGGGACAGGATCCTGGCTCTGGCCGGATGGATCTCATTGGACAGCAGGAATCCCTGTCCCTTTAACCGGGACGCGATATGGCTGGATTTGCCCCCGGGAGCCGCGCACAGATCCAGAACACGGTCGCCGGGTTGGGGATCCAGAAGCTCCACCACCGCCATGGCACTGGGTTCCTGAATATAGTACAGCCCGGCCTCATGGTACGGGTGTTTTCCCGGTCTGTGGCTTCCATCGTAATAGAAGCCTTCTTTTACCCAGGGAATCTTTTTCAGGGAAAATCCAGCCCTGTCGCTCACCTTTTGTGCCAGGTCCCTTACTCCCTGCTCCTCCCATCCATCCTCCGTCCCGCCCCAGGCCTTAAGGGAGTTAAAGCGAAGCCCCTGGACCCGTTCACTGTCATAGCTGGCCTCAAAAGCCTCATATTCATCTCCCAGCAATTCTTTCATTCGCTCCTTAAAGCGTACCGGCAATTCCGTCATCTTATATCCATCCTTTATTTTCACTAATCCTTATATTCCGATCCCTTGTCCACTGAGGGTATATTCACATCAGGAAACAGTCCCATGCCATGACGGCAAATGAGCCGCTGTATCATGATGATACAGCAGCCCACTTCATCCTTCAATCCCTGTTACAAATAAATCCAATCCTCTTTAGAGCACTACCTTAAAGTCATCGTTGGCCTCTCCGTTCACCACATAGTATGCGGTGCCTTCATTGGCAACAATGTAAAGCTCAATAGTCTTGATCTCCACACCCTTATGATTGCTCTTATATGCTTTTACCGCGCGGTCCAGCACATCCTTGGCCACCAGGTCTTTTCCGTCAAACTGAAAATGTACCTCTGCCTTTGGTTCTGCCTTTTTAGCTGCCGTTTTCTTGGCTGGAGCCTTTACTTCTTTCTTCTCTGCTTCCTTTTTAACCGTCTCTTTTTTAACTGTATCTTTCTTAACCGCAGTTGTCTTAGCCGGAGCCTTCTTCGCTGCTGCTTTCCTGGCCGGGGCTTTCTTGGCCGGTGCCGCTTCTGTCTCTGCGGCTGCCACAGCTTCTGTCTTTACTTCTTCAACTGGTGCCGCCTGCTTTGCCTCTGCTTTAGCAGCTGTTGGCTTTACTGCCTCCTCTGCCGGCTTTACAGTTGTTTTAACATCTTTCTTAGCTTCTACCATAGTCCATATCCTCCCTAGTTTTGAATAATGGCTTTACGAGTAATCCCTTAGATGCATTAAGGGCATTATAAAATGCTTTTTTTCATTTGTCAACAAATTAACCGGAAAAAACGCCCTCACACCTCAAAAAACACCTTTTTCTTACATTCTTTTTTAATAATTATACACCCGGGCCAATTTCGTCACCGGGTCCTGGGCTCTGGAATGCCGGGCCGTATCCTGCCGTTGTCTCCGGCGTCTGAGTACCCTCCGGTGATGCGGACTGCCCCACCGGATCTATGGATATCTGCGGCTCTGTGGGGGCTGGCTGGGACGGCACTGGCTGTCCCGGCTGAGTTTGAGCCGGCTGGGTCTGGGCCGGTAATGTCTGTTCCGGCTGGGTCTGGGCCGGAGGCGCAGCCGGCGCTGTGGCCAAAGGAGCGGTGGTCTCCGGCGCCGGCGCTGTGCCCGATGCTTTGCTGGGCTTGGAGCTTTCCGTGCCCGGCAGGTCATAACAGATCACCGGCATGCCCGCATACACGTTCTCAAACAGCTGCTTGGCAGCCGCATAAGGCATGTTCACACATCCGTGGGAACCGCCCGATTTATAGATGGAACCGCCAAAGCTGGATCTCCAGCTGGCATCATGAAAGCCGATCCCGCCGTTAAAGGGCATCCAGTATTTTACAGGGCTTGCGTACCCCTCCCCCTTCAAAACCGCATCCCTCTGCTTGTAGGTGAGGGCAAATATGCCCGGGGGAGTGGAATGGCCCCGGGAAACATTTCCGGACACAAAGTCCGACTCCAGTATCTTTTCCCCGTCCTTGTAAAAAAACATGTGCTGGGCTGTCAGATTGACCTCCGCATAGGTATTGCCATAGTCAGGGCCGTCATGGCTTGCAGCTGTCTGGGCATAGACAGGTTCCCTTGTTGTATCTTCCCCTGCCTCCAGTATCTCTGCCAGCTCCTCCAATTCAGCTTTCTGGTTGATCCTCCAGCCATAAAACCCGGTCACCTCCACGGTTTCCCCATAGCTGGTTTGAAAGGAGCGTTTTTTGTAGGCTGTGTTGTGTCTGAACGCCAGATCCTTTATGTATTCTGATATCTTATCCCTGTCAAGGGCAACGCTCTGCCCGTCAGAAACCAGCCACTGGTGAATGGTTTCCCCATCCAGCACTTCACTTGTGCTTCCAAAGGTGTATGTCACCGATAGATTGACATACCTGTTCCTTGCATCCCTGGCCGCCACAAGCGCACTGTTGTCAGACCTGATGGAGGGCGCCCGGTAACAGCCCAGCGCCTCCAGGTCCGCTTCCTTTTCAAGGGCCTGCACATGCTCTGCCGCTGTCTTCCTTACCAGGTCCGGATCCAGTTCATTGCCCTCAACTTCAGGTACGACCGCATATCCCTGGCCGCTCACATAATCTGACAAATAGGCATCCGCGGGCACGGTAACCAGTGCGGGGTCAAAGCAGTCCAGCTGTCCCAGACTGTCCTCCAGCTTGCGTTGGTCAAATGCGATCATGGTATGGATATCATATTCCGGGCCTCTGAACAGGTATCTGGGCCAGGCGTACGGATTCTGCTGGCGGATGATCTCCTCCAGGCTTCCGTCAAATACAGTATGCAGGTCAATATCCTCTCCCGAAACAGACTCGCTGTTTCCACCCTTAAGCTTGAGCGTTAGGCTGTAATCCCTTATTCCTGCGGATATCATATCCTTTACTTCTTTTGAAGACCGTCCCGACACGTCCATTCCATTAATGACCGTATGGGGAAGGTATGTATCCCGGTATCCCATGGCCCGGTAAAAATATCCCCCGGCACATGCCGCCAATGCCAGAGCCATCACTATGGCAGCCACTTTCCAATATCCGCCCTTCAACGGCTCCCGGGTTTCGCCGGCTTCCCTGCCTTTGCCGGACGGCTCCTGGCTTTTTCCGGCTTCCCTGCCTCTGCCGGACGGCTCCTGGGGGGGTCCGTCTGTTCTTATGCCGTTTTGCCGGTTCTGCGGGCTGACGGTTCCCTGTGGCTGCGCCGGGCTCTCCCGTCTCTCCCCGGCTGCTTTTTCACGCGCCTGTTCCTCTTTCCTGGCCATAAAAGCGGCCTTGCTCCTGCTTCGCCGCGGACGGCCCGGATCCTGCTTTTCCTGTACTGATATCCCCTCTTTCTTATTCTGTTCTTTATCCATGCATCAATACCTTTCTAATTCCTCCAGCAATCTGGTAATCCGGCTTTCTCCGTACACCTTGATCCCATGTTGTTCTAAAAGCCCTGCACAGACCCCATCCCCCGGTATCAATCTGCCGGTAAAGGTTCCGTCATAGATCTGCCCCCTGCCGCAGGATGGACTCCGCTCCTTCAATATGGCCGCCCTGCACCCGTAGAGCTGTGCAAGCTTCAGCGCTGTCTCCGCTCCCTTTTGATAGGCCATGGTCACGTCCTCACCATCTCTGGTAACCACCCGCCCCTGTATCCGTTCGGCAGGTGTACGGGGCGTGGCAAGACCTCCCATAATCTCCGGACACACAGGGATCAGGTGATGCGTATGGAGCAGTGCCTCTATCTCCGGCTCAAGTACCCCTTTGCCGTTATATCTGCACTCCACCCCCAGCAGGCAGGCGCTTACCAGTATATTCATATTCCCCATCCTCCCATTTATGTATCATTTTACGTCAGAACCTCTTGTGATCTCCCAGCACCTTCCCGCTCAGGAGCAGATACGTGGCGGTGCTTGTCATACATGCAATGATATCTGAGATCGGTTCTGCAAAGAACACCTTTTCCACCCCGAATACCATGGGCAGAAACAGCATGGACAGGAAATACACCAGCTTCCTGAACATGGATAGACTGACAGCCACCTTTGCAATGCCCATGCCCGTAAATCCGTCCACCACGGTGTACTGGACGGCCAGCGGGATCACACAAAGGGTGTAGATCCGGATCGCCCACTCCGTAATTCCCACATAGGAAGATTCCCTTGTGAAGATCCGTACAAAATATCCGGGGCCCACCTGGGCTATGATAAACATCACAGCTGTAAATACCAGTCCCAGGACCACGATGTGTTTTTCTGCCCTGCGTATCCTGTCAGGCCTGCCTGCTCCATAATTATAACCTAAAACCGTCTGTGTTCCACCGGTAATTCCTCCCAGCGGCATGGTGATCAAAAGCATGAAGCTCTGCACAATGGTATTGCAGGTGAGAAGCATATCCCCATCCCCCGGCCTGGCAAACTTGCTGATCACCATGTTCATCACAATAATCAGCAGGCTGTCGGAAGCAATGATAAGGAAAGGTGAAAGCCCAACGATCAGCACCTGTTTCATGGTATTCCATCTGTATCCCCCAAACGTGATCCGCACCAGAGGCCTCTTTCCAAACAGGAAAATGAGCACGTATATGCAGGAGGCCATCTGGGAAATCACCGTGGCGATGGCCGCTCCCTTGACCCCCATATTAAAATAGAATATGAAAATGGGATCCAGGACAATGTTGCTGACCGCACCCAGGACAACGGATTTCATCCCCACCTTGGCAAATCCCTGACATATGATAAACTGGTTCATGCCAGCTGATAGCAGCGCAAACACCGTTCCTGATAAATACCAGCTCATGTATTCGTTGGCATAGGGAAAGATAGCAGGGCTGGCGCCAAAAAATGTAAGCAATGGCTCCTTAAACAAAAAGGTAACCGTCATGATAATAAGGGCCATTCCTGTGAGAAGGGCAAAGCAGTTAGCCACCATTTGGGTTGCCGCCCTTTCATTTTTCTGTCCCAGCCGGATACTCATCAGCGGGGCGCCTCCCACCCCGATCCAGCTTGCAAAGGAGGAGATCAGGGTCACCACCGGACCGCAGATCCCAACCCCTGCCAGGGCCACTGCCCCGATTCCTTCTATATTTCCAATGTACATACGGTCCACGATGCTGTACAGCACGTTCACAAATTGAGCCAGCATGGAAGGAAATGCCAACCTCCACACCAGCCCTCTTACTTGATCCGTATCCAGATTATTCTCTACTCTCACCGTACTGCTCCCCTATAATCTAATCTATTCCTTCCTTCGGAAGGCATTTATATCCTTGATCAGGACATCCAGGCTGTCCTTGATTCCCTGGAATGCTCCGTATTCATATAAACTCACAAAAAACAATCCAATGGGCACTGCCAGGATCATGCCGGCTATGCCCTTTACTTTAAAGCCCAGGTATAAAAGCAGAAGGGTCAGGAGGGGATTGAGTCCCATACTGTCTCCCACCAGCTTAGGCTGTACCAGCTGACGCGTAACCTGGGTCAGGACATAAATCAGCAAAAGGCCTGCCGCAAAGGCATACTCGCCTCCCAGCAGCTTGATCAGTCCCCATGGGATCAGGGCCGTACCTGTGCCGAATACAGGCAGGAAATCCAAAAATGCAATGAGAAATGCCCAAAGCGGAGCATATCCGACTCCCAGCACAAGAAATCCCACGGTAAGGATCAGCCATACTACCACCATGATCTTAAACTGTGCCATAAAATAGCCGCCGATCAGGCGGAGAAGTTCCCCTCTCAGGTATCTGGTATAACGCTGGGCCCATGCCGGCGTGTGTGCTTTGATCATGGCCAGTATTTTATCCCGGTCCACAATAAAGAAATAGGCAGACAAAATAGTGACCACCAGATACACCAGTACGGCGGGAATGCTCCTGGCCACTGATCCGGCCGCCTCCACAGTAGGGGAAGCGAGTTTTTCCACTGCCTTTCCCACATAGCTTCCCAGATTGCTGCCGATCTCCGCCCAGGTCTGCTGGATGCTGTCGGGCAGGAACCGGAACAGATGTTCAATCTGTTCCATGCTGCGCGCCACATCCCCCTCAATGCCTTCATAGAGAGCTGGAAGATCTTTCATAAAGCCGTGAAGCAATACCAGGCTTCTGGACAGGATCAGATAGATAAGGCCAACCACCAGGGCCAGGGCCGCCACCACGATCACAATGGAACTGTGCTTTCGTACCAGCTTTACCCTGCGCTCTAAAAAGCGCACCAGGGGATTTGCGATCATGGCTATGATCCAGCCAATGACAAAGGGCATGAAAAATTTCAAAACCTTGGGCCCCATAACGCACAAAAGGATCCAGCCTGTTACCGGGATCAATATATTCAGCATAAGCCGCAGATAATGCTTCCACCCTGCATCTTCCATCCTATCACCTGTCCTGTCTGTCTCTTTTACCTGTCCTGTCTGTCTCTGTCATCTCTCACTGCTCCCCGAGGAACCGTTCCAAAAATGCAAACAGCGTTTCCATTTCCTCATCCGTTCCAATACTGATGCGCAGGCTGTTGTCCAGCCTCTCCCCATCAAAATACCGCACATAAATCTGCTCCTTTTTGAGAGCTTCAAATATCTGTGCCGCGGGCACGCTTTTGTGGGATGCAAAAATAAAGTTGGCCTTTGAATCCGGGAATGTAAATCCCAATTCCCTTAAGCGGATCTTCGCCCGTTCCCTGGTAGCTGTTATTTTCCCTGTTATGTCCTCAAAATATTCCCTGTCCTTTACAGACTCCACTCCCATCACAATGGAGGGCAGGTTCATGGTATAGGAATTATAGGAATATTTCACATCGTTCAGTGCCTTGATCAGGGCTGGGTTTCCCACCGCAAAGCCTATCCGCAGTCCGGCCATGGAACGGGATTTGCTGAAGGTCTGCACCACCAGAAGATTATCATAGGTCCCGATCAGCCCAAGGGCGGAAGGGCCTGCAAAATCTATATATGCCTCATCCACGATCACAACCACATCCTGGTTGGCCTTTATGATATCCTCCACCTGGTCAAGGGGCATATAGACGCCCGTAGGCGCATTGGGGTTCGGGAAGATCACTCCTCCGTTCTCCCTTTTATAATCCCGGGGAATGATGGAAAAATCCCCATCCAGCTTTGGTGTCTCATAGGGGATCCTGTAAAGGTCCGCCCACACCTTATAGAAAGAATACGTAATATCCGGAAACAACACCGGCTTTGGGGAATTAAAGAACGTAAGAAAGGACATGGCGATCACATCATCAGATCCAACCCCCACAAATACCTGGTCCGTCCCTACCCCATAGTACTCCGCCAATACCTCCACCAGATCTGAAACCGTGGGGTCCGGATACTTGCGCAGCCGGTCCGTGTCCATCTCCCTAATGGCCCTCTCCGCTCCCGGCGCCGGGGGATACGGATTTTCGTTGGTATTCAGTTTTATCAGTTTACTGCCCTTAGGCTGGTCCCCCGGTACATAGGGAACCACCCTGCGGACATTTGCTTCCCATGGTCTCATACTCTGCACTCCTCTCTTAATGATCCCGCCGAATCAAAGGCCGTAATCAGCCGCCACTTTCTTAAAGGCCGGAAGGGAACGCTCGATCTGGCCATAGGATACACAGTAGGAGATCCTCACATATCCCGGACACGCAAAGGAGCTGCCCGGCACCACCAAAAGATTATACTTCTTACAGTTGGCGCAAAACTGCTTCTCATCCGGCTCCGGGGACTTCACAAACAGGTAAAATGCACCTTCCGGCTTAATGCACTCAAAGCCCATATCCCTGAGCCCGTTGTACAAAAGGTTCCTGTTCCTGTCATATGCCTCCAGGTTCACCTGCTCATCCACACATCGTTTGATCACGCGCTGCATCAGGGATGGTGCATTCACCGCTCCCATTACCCTGTTTGCAATGGTAGCCGCGTTAAACACTTCCTCACTGTCTGTCAGCTCATCAGGGATCACCAGGTAGCCGATACGCTCTCCGGGCAGTGACAATGACTTGCTGTAAGAATAGCAGATAACCGTATTGTCATAAAATCTTGTCACGTAGGGCACTTCCACCCCATCATAGGCCAGCTCACGGTACGGCTCATCAGAGATCAGCACGATCTCGGTCCCCAGTTTTGCCGCCCTCTTTCTCAGGACATCCGCCATATCGGTCAAGGTCTTAGCAGAGTACACCACCCCGGTAGGATTGTTGGGCGTGTTAATGATGACAGCCTTTGTCTTAGGTGTTATCTTCCGGGCAAACTCCTCCAGATTCGGCTGGAAATCCTTTGTATTGGGAGAGATCACCACCAGATTGCCGTCATAGTTGCGCACATAATTGCCATACTCCACAAAGTATGGGGCAAACGCAATGACCTCATCCCCCGGATTGAGGATCGTCTTTAGGATCACATTCAGGCCGCTGGCAGCGCCCACGGTCATGATAATATTGTTCTGGTGAAAAGCGGTTCCAAACCGGCGGTTCAGGGACTGTGCAATGGTGTCCCTCACATCCTCGTACCCGGAATTGCTCATATAGCCATGGACAAAAGTGGACTCTTCTTCCTTCAGGATATCACAGATCGCCTGATTCACAGCCTCCGGCGCAGGCACATTGGGGTTGCCAAGGCTAAAATCATATACATTCTCCGCCCCGTAAATGGCAGCCAGCTTCTTGCCCTCCTCAAACATGGCACGGATAGCGGAATTATTGTTCACCAATGGTTTCATCTTCTCTGATATCATATCTTATGTCCTCTCTTTCTCCCTGTCGGCAGACCCCTCATACGGACCGGCCCTTCTGTTGATATGATTGTAGCTTTCCTTTTGGGGATTGTCAATAAAAAGAAAATTGGGATTTGTGGGATGGGGAGAAGGCAGAGGTGGACCAATGAGAAGAATGGGGATGGGGCGGCGGATACGGCGGCGGGCTTGGCAGGTCTGAGACTCCGGGAAACGGCCCGGCCGCCGGAATTGTGCAAAAGGCTCTCTGGGGTTATCTAAAAGGCCGCGGGCCATCGAATATCAGATGGCGGCCGCGGCTTTGTTATATTTGACCGGCCTACTCCACTTCCATGGGAATCCCGGCAAACAGATCCAGCATCTCAGGCGTCACCCGGTCCTCCATAATGAGGCCGGATACATATTGATTGCCCTTCAGCTCGATCTGGCAGTATGAGAACCCTCCTGCCGGCTGATGGAACTGATCCATCTGATAGTATTCTTCCTCCATCATGGCATCCATAAGCAGGGCAATGTCATGGGCGTCTGTGAAGTGCAGGCTTCCGTCTTCCTGGTAATAGGGATTCTTTTTCTGCAGTTCTGCCAGTTCCTCATCCTGCGGTATGTCGCTGTAGGATGATTTTAAAAGGTTTTGGACATTGATGGTTATCTCTTTTACCTGCTCTGGGGCAAAAAAGGTTCCCGGTTTTTCCCCCTGGCTCTCCAGTATCTGGATGGTGCGGGTGAATGAGGGATAAATGGGCCAGTATTGGTTAAAGTCCTCTACCCTGTAATCCCAGTAACCGCCCCTGTATTTGTACAGGGAATCTTCGATCCCTTTTTTCAGATAATGAACCGAGTCCTTTGTCACAAAGCAGATGCTTCCAATGGGGGCTTCCTGGATCCTTGTCTGTGTATCCAGGGCCATAAGGTCTGTCTGATAGGCTTTTAACAGTTCGGTCAGCACGCTGCCCTCCTCCGCGGTGTAGGCGATGGTCCCCGCCTCCTTGTAATACGCCCGGCTCAGCTGTTCAGGCGTCTGGGAAAGGATGCGGTACAGTCCCGTCTTATAATCAGTCTGGCTGTACAGCTTCTCATAGGTATCCATTATGTCGGAAAGATAAAGGCTGTAAGCGCGGCTGACCCGGCGTCCGTTCGTAAGGCGGTAGTTAACAGTCACATTGGTATAGTACATCTGCCTGTCGGTCTCGTTTTCCTCTCCCGCCACTTTGCCTGCCACAAAGACGGATGTGGGGCCGTCCGCCCCTCCGATATAGGAAACCCGGGTGTTTGCGTATGCCGGTGTCCTGCTGCTGCCCAGGCGCACCTTCCTGTCTTCAATGGCGTTGCGGCGCCCCTCTTCCGCAATGGGAAGCACCAGTCCCATATCGGTGAGCTTCATATTTTTCTCTATTTCTTCGTAGGCTGCTTTGTAGGTGACTCCAAACTCTCCGCTGTCACTGATGGTGATCTCCCGGCTGTCCAGCCAGTTGCTGTCAATGCCGATCTCCAGGCTGGCGGATGCGATCCGGTCGGCCTGAGGCATGTAGGAGTCATATCCGTACCAGTCATAACGGAAGCTTAAAAATGCCAGCACGCCTGCCGCCAGACAGATGACCAGCTGTACCCTATGGCCGAACAGTTTCTTAAAGTCAAAATGATAGATGATCTCCACAATGCAGTGGGTCAGTATAACGGCCACCACAATTCCGAACAGCCCCCATTTTAAATTGCTCTGGAGGGACCAGAAAAACATACCGCCGGCAAGGCCGCAGCCAATGACCAGGATCATGCGGATCGGCGCCATGGTCCGCTTAAACGCCATGGCTCTGCCCGCCGCCTCGGAGGGACGCTTGCGGTAGAGCTGAAGCCCCAGAAGTGAAAACGCCAGGAATCCGAAGCCTGTGCATATGAGTTCAGGTATATGTTTTCCTATGTTTTTCACGCCCCAGCTCAGGGCAGTCATGTATACGCTGAAGGGCGACAGGTATTTCATGCCCCACATAAAAGGTGAATCCTCGGAACTCCACATACTTCTGGCCGTGGTCAGGAAAAACGTCTCACAGTATGCTGCCAGAAGCATCATGATCGCCGGCAGGAAGAAAAAGAATACGCCGGAGCCCAGGAGGCCCACCACCATGTTTCCTGTCATCATCATGGCAACCACCACAACTGCATACATGAGAAGGAAATACAGCATGTTCAGCGCCCAGCCGCCTGCCATTGGTCCGATCAGGCTTCCCAGGCGCACGCCGTAAGACAGGGCCACTCCCAGCATAAGGATCAGGTTGATCAGGTAGCACAGGCCCACGATCAGGATACCCCCCGTATATTGTGTGCTGTACAGGATCTCCCTTCTCACAGGAATGCTGTGATAAAAATCGATCTTCTTTCTATTGTGCAGATAGGAGAAGCTGGATACACCGATCACCACGGCCGCCACAATGAGCAGGAATACGATCAGGCCGTTTCCAAAGGCCGCATCACTCAGCACCACCTTTGTCTTCAGTTCCAGCAGCTTGGCCTGGAACAGGTCATCGGGCAGGGAACCGTCCTGGACAAAGTTTCTGTATCCGTTATATATAAAATAATCCGTATTGGCCGCGTTCTCCATGGAGAGTGCAAGGCCGATGGGCAGTGAGAAGAAGAACGCCAGGAAAACCAGGGCAATGGCCCATACGCGGCGCTTTAAATCCTCCCTTAACAACTTAAAGTACAAGCTTCCTGATGTCATAACCAGCCACCTCCGTTTCACTGATAAATATTTCCTCCAGGGACAGAGGGATGCATTCAAAGAACACCGGATCATAGGAGGACATGATCGCCTCTATCTCCGGCCTGGTCCCCCGCACCGTAACCGTGCACAGCCGTCCCCTCTGTTCAATGCTCACCTTGTCAAGAGCCACCAGGTCCTCGGGCTTCATGTCAGGCTGCAGCACACACTGGACCTTATGAATGTTCAGCTTCATGTCATCCAGATCCTTGGAAAGAAGGATCCCTCCCTTGTGGAGAAGACCTACGTGGTCACAGATATCCTCCAGCTCCCTCAGGTTGTGGGACGCGATAATGGGAGTCAGGTTCCTGTCCTCCATGTCAGCTGCAAATATGCTTTTCACCGTCTGGCGCATAACCGGATCCAATCCGTCAAACGTCTCGTCACAGAACAGATAGTCCGTGGCAGCGCACACGCCGCAGATAACGGAAACCTGCTTCTTCATGCCTTTGGAAAATGTGTGTATCTTACGCTTTTCATCCAGTCCGAAACTTTGCATCAGCTTGTGAAACCTGGTTTCATCAAACTTTTCATAGATTTTTCTGTAATAGTGCATCATCTCCAAAGGTGTTGTGTTGCTGAAAAAAAACTGTTCGTCCGATATATAGAAAAAACGCTTTTTTGCAGATGTATTCTCAAATACCTCATGTCCGTCTATGGTGATACATCCCTCATCCGGCTTCAGCACCCCGCTTGCCAGTCTGAGGAAGGTGGATTTGCCGGCCCCATTGGTGCCGATCAAGCCAAAGACGCTTCCGTCCTTTATGGTGGCGTTCAAGTGATCCACGGCCATAATATCATCAAACCGCTTGGTCAGATTCACTGCTTCAATCATGCCTCTCTCCCCTTTCTGTCATATACTCACGGTATTTTTTCTCTATGATCCCTGTCATATCTTCTTCCGTGACCCCGATCTTTATGCCCTCGCTTACCGAGGACTCAAACCGGATCTTCCATTCTCCCAGCATGCCCGCCCTTAGGCGGCTGCTGTCAGCCACAAAACTTCCCTTACCCTTGATGGAATAAATGTATCCCTGCCGCTCCAGCTCTCCATATGCGCGCTGGATGGTATTGGGATTGATGGAAAGCTCCGTTGCCAGGCTGCGCACCGAAGGAAGCTGTGAGTCCTGTGGAAGTACTCCGTTAAACATCAGTTCCTGGAACCGTTCCACCACCTGCTCATACAAAGGCCTCCGGTCCCTGTAGTCCAGTACGATCATCCCTTCTTTCCCCCTTTCCGGAAATTCACCCGGCCTATATAGCGTACTCTCGGAGATTCCGAAAGAACACCTTATTCCAACGGCACAGGCGTATTATCTGTATTAATTATATTAGTACAGTTATCTTCGACATTAGATTACCATATCTTTCCGGGAAAAACAATAAAAGATTTTCTTAAGATTCCCTGTTCTGCAAATATTTGGTATACTGATAGTACCATAAAATCATCACAAGGAGGCCTCCTATGCCCAATACCATGTTTTTCAGCCTGCTTTTAAACATAGGGCTGCTGGTTCTCATCGCCACGCTGCTCACCAAGATACCCGTTGTCCGCAGTATGCTTTTGGGTGATAACAACCCCATTGGCAGCCGTGCTGCACTGGCAGTTATCTTTGGCCTTGTCAGCATCTTCTCCACCTACACAGGCGTGCGTGCCCAGGGAGCCATTGTAAACACAAGGGTCATCGGTGTGCTGGCAGCCGGGCTCCTAGGCGGCCCCTATGTGGGCATGGGCGCCGCCATCATCGGAGGGCTGCACCGCTATCTTTTTGATATCGGCGGATTTACAGCCGTATCCTGCGCCGTATCCACATTTGTGGAAGGACTGATCGGATCCGTTTTTTCCAGACGTTTTAAGGCAGGAAAGATAGACAGCACAGGCGTGTTCCTGATCACGGCCCTGGCCGAGGTGGGACAGATGCTCATCATCCTCCTTATTTCCAAGCCCTTTCCCGCCGCCCTGGAACTGGTCCGGCTGATCGCATTTCCCATGATCATCATGAACGCCCTGGGAATGGTTGTTTTTATTGCAACCTTTAACATGGTATTTATGGAGGAGGACAGCCAGTTTGCTGAAAAGATGCGCCTGGCTCTGGGAATCGTGGAACAGAGCCTTCCCCATCTGAGAAAGGGTCTTTACAGCGCAAGGGACATGGAAGCCACGGCTGAGATCATCTACAACTCCACCGCCTGTGCTGCTGTCATGATCACAGATACCCAGAGGATCCTGGCCATGAAGGGGGATGCCCGGTACAATGATCTAAAAGGGGATGCCATATTAAAACCCATACTGGACTCCATCCACAATAAAAAGCCCACTACATTTTCCTATGCGGAAAAACCGGACCCCCTGTATCACATCCTGAAAAACCACATTATCGTGGCCGCGCCCCTGATCGAGATGGATAAACCCATCGGCAGCCTGACCATGGTGGTGAGAAAACACTGGCATACCTCCCAGTCCAACCTGAATTTCGCCTCGGAGCTGGCCAGGCTTTTTTCCACCCAGCTGGAACTCTCCGACCTGGATTACCAGAAGCAGCTGCGGCGCAAGGCTGAGTTTAAGGCACTGCAGTCCCAGGTCAACCCGCATTTCCTTTACAATGCCCTTAATACCATCTCCTATGTGTGCCGGGAAAATCCGGAGCGGGCCAGGGAACTGATACGCACCCTCTCCTCCTATTACAGGCAGACACTGGAAAACGACCAGTATATGCTGAGCCTTCACACAGAGCTCTACCATGTCTCCAGCTATCTGGAGCTGGAGCAGGCCCGGTTTGAGGAGAAGTTACAGGTCACCATGGATGTGGAGGAGGACATCAACTGCATGGTTCCCTCCTTCATCCTCCAGCCCCTTGTGGAAAATGCGGTCCGGTACGGAGCGGACAAAAGGGGGCAGAGAAGCGTTTCCATCAGCGCCCATGGGGCGGGCAATTCCGTGGAGATCGCCGTGACCGACAAAGGTCCCGGCTTTCCCATGGAAGCCGTCAAACAGCTCTACAGCAATGAGGGGAAAGGCAGTGTGGGCCTGAAAAATGTGCACCGGCGCCTGAAAAGCATATACGGTGAGGACAATGGTCTGAAGATCGAATCATCCCAGGACGGTTCCAGAGTATGGTTCAGGGTTCCCATGCAGCCGGAACCGGACCAGGAACCGCTGTATTCGTAAGAGCTTTGCGCGGTTTTGGACAAACCACAAGACAAGGGGGAATTTTTACATATGAAAATAGCTGTGATCGATGACGAACGGCCGTCAAGAAAAGAACTGGTCCATCAGATCCTGTCCGTTCTGCCGGACAGCCGGATCGAGGAGGCGGACAGCGGGGCCGGGGCCCTTGAACTTATAAGCGCCCAGTCCTTTGATCTGCTCTTTGTGGACATCAATCTCAATGATATGGAAGGGACCACCCTGGCCGCTGCCGCCAGGCGCATACTTCCGGACGCCCAGATCGTATTTGCCACCGCCTACTCCCAGTATGCGGTCAAGGCCTTTGAACTGGGCGTGAACAACTACATCCTAAAGCCCTTTGACCCGGACCGTGTCCGCAGGGTCCTGGAAAAGTGCCAACTGGATCTAAAGCACTCATGTCCTGCCGGGGAAGATATAAACAGTCCATCCGGCTCCCTGCCGGTTGGCCGGCTGGCCGTCAATGTAAACCGCACCATTGTGCTGCTGGATATACATAAGATTGTATACATTGAGACCGCCGGACGCAGCTGTGTCATACACACCACGGACGGGGATTACACAGAGAACCAGCTGCTGGGGGAATATGAGAAAAGGCTGGCCTCCTGCGGATTTTACCGCATCCACAAGAGCTATCTTGTCAATCTCAGCCACATCACGGAAATGTTTCCATGGGCCAACAACAGTCTGGCCGTTAAGATGATGGGATATGAAAAAGATATCCTGCCCGTGGGAAGGGAAAAGGTGAAAAGCCTCAGACAGGCATTGGGGATCTAAGATACCGTTGAGGATAAACCTTCCGTTTGTGCATTCACAGCTTCCGTTCATTCATTTATAGGTGTCGTTTGTGCACTTAGTACTGCAGTTCATGCAAAAAGTGTTTTCTTTTGTATATATTTCAGTACAATTAAGACATGACAAATGAACGATTTATCAAACAGGAGGTAGGTTTATGATTAGTTTCTTTGTATGTCTGGCACTTTTAATCGGCGGTTTCATGGTGTACAGCAAGGTGGCTGAAAAAGTATTTGGTCCTGACGACCGCAAACCACCGGCACTTACCATGACGGACGGCAGTGATTACGTCCCCATGGGCACTCCCCGTATTTTCCTGATCCAGCTTCTCAACATCGCGGGCCTTGGTCCCATCTTCGGCGCCCTGGCAGGCGCATGCTGGGGACCCAGCGTATTTCTCTGGATCACCTTTGGTACCCTGTTGGGCGGCGGTGTCCATGACTACATGGTGGGAATGATGTCCATGCGTCACAAGGGAGCCAGCGTATCCGAGCTCACGGGAACTTATCTGGGCGATGCCATGAAACAGGTTATGCGCGTGTTTTCCGTGGTACTCCTGGTGCTGGTAGGCGTCAGCTTCTCCACAGGCCCGGCCAATCTTCTGGCCATGCTGACCCCTCAGGTCCTGGATGCCAAATTCTGGCTGGTTGTTGTCTTGGTTTATTACTTTATTGCCACATTTGTCCCCATAGACAAGGTGATCGGAAAGATTTACCCTATTTTCGGAATCTGTCTTATTGTTATGGCACTTGGAGTAGGAGGCGCCATCCTGTTGGGCGGATACCATATACCTGAGATCTCCCTGACCAACCTGCATCCTTCCGGCACCCCCATCTGGCCGACCATGTTCATATCCGTTGCCTGCGGCGCCATCTCCGGTTTCCATGCAACCCAGTCTCCCCTCATGGCGCGCTGTCTTACCAATGAAAAAGACGGACGCCGGGTATTCTACGGCGCCATGGTCGCTGAAGGCATTATCGCCCTGATCTGGGCAGCGGCAGGAGTTGCTTTTTACGATGGCACAGGCGGATTGTTGAATGCACTTGGAAACGGACAGTCTGCGGTTGTCTATGAGATCTGCTTCACGCTTTTAGGGCCTGTGGGCGCAGTGATCGCCATGATCGGCGTAATCGCCTGCCCCATCTCCTCCGCCGACACGGCATACAGGAGCGCAAGGCTTACACTGGCTGACTGGTTTAAGATGGACCAGAAGCCTGTTAAAAACCGTCTCATGCTCACCATCCCTCTGTTGGGCGTAGGTGCTGTCCTGACCCAGTTTGATGTACAGGTAGTGTGGAGATATTTCTCCTGGAGCAACCAGACACTGGCCATGATCGCCCTCTGGTCCGCAAGCGTGTATTTATTCCGCAGGAAACGCTTCTACTGGCTTACGGCCCTTCCTGCAACCTTTATGTCGGCCGTGTCCTGTACCTATATCCTGATGGCCAAGGAAGGCTTCCAGCTCTCCACCGCCATTGCTTATCCGGTGGGCATCCTTTTTGCCGCTGTCTGCCTGGGAACCTTTGTCTATACCTGTGTGATGGGCAAGGGAAAGAACGCGGAGTCCCCATCTGCGGAGGATGCATATTCGGCTTGACGTATCAGTACAGCCTGGCGCATCAGTACAGTCTGGCGCATCAGTACGGCTTGGCGTATAGTACGGTTTCACCTGTATACATAAAAAAATGCAAGGCATAAAATGATCATAGGGCCGGCAGGATTTTCCTGTCGGCCCATTTTGCTGGCAATCATTTATCGGCAATTGCATCTTCCTTTTTACGGCTGTCAAAATATACGAACCTGTCAATAGCCTCCAGTATATCTTTAAACTCTTCACTGGGCGCCATGTCTATGTATGCCTTGAGAATCTCCTGCTCACGCTCCCTGAAGGGCCCATAGAATATATCATAGAGATTATGGCCTCTCATATAGGTCTTGATCTCTTCCATATGTTCCCTCATATCCTGGCAAGATGTAAAATCCCGCCCCATGATCTCCTTTAACTGCTGTCCGCTTCGTATCCGGTAAAGATATTCACGCCACTTGTCATACAGGGTTTTATAAAATGCCTCCTCACTCTCCACGATCCCCAGCTTTGCCATAATGGATGGGTTTAAAAAATAGTTCTCAAAGGAATAATATTTTAATATGAGCACATTGCGCCTTGTCACCTTGGGGAGACGGTCCACATCCTCCAGGCTGCGCTCATCATAATACCTGCACAGCTGGGATGCCAGTTCCTCCGGGTCCTTACCGTCCCCGTCCCGGATCATCAGAAACTGATCCCCAAGATACACCTGATTCATATATTTCAGGTTGGCATACGTCTTTATATTGGTACAGCTGTTGGTGGTAATGATGGATATCCTGGAAAATTTGCCCTCTGAGTCATATATCTCGGAATAATACTTTTCCAAAAGCAGGGGCAGGCGGCTCTTATCCTGTTTCCCCTCCACAATGAACACAAAGCTTACATTTAGCAGATCGCTGGCACCATACCCCAGGTCATCCAGGATTTCTCCCAAATCTGCCTTTTTCCTGACAACGGAATACCGCTCCTCATCCAGCACCACCTGGCGGATCTGGCGGATGCTGAAATTAAAAAGCAGGTCAGGACTGTGGGTCTTAAAAATGACCTGGTTTTTCTTTGAAAGCCGGTACAGAATCTCGCTGCAGGTCTTCTGAAGCTGGGGATGGAGGAATATCTCCGGGTCCTCCACCACAATGATGCTGGGAATGCGGCTCTGCTCGCTGATATAGGTTTCCAGCAGGGACAGCATATAGATGCTCCTCATCCCCTTTCCCATCAGTTCCACCGGCTTTACACTGCCCCTCTGAAGGTTGTGGGCCGTCACCTCAACGGAAAACAGCTGGTCCGTGTCGCAGTTCAACGTATACTGGATCTCCTCATAACCGCCGTTCTTGTAAAAATTTTCATTGACCTTTCTGGAAAACTCGCTGAGGTTCAGCTGGTAGATCTTATACTCCAGCAAACGTGCCGTCTCAAATGCAGTGAGCTCCTCCGGCTTTTTCTTGTTAATCAGGCCAATACACTGGAAGCAGTGGTTGCATTTCTTGGCTCCTTCAAAGATACAGGTCCCTGAACGGAGCCGCCTTAACTCCTCATCCTCCTGGAACATCAAAAGGTCATTCTGCAGCTGGTTTAATTCCCGTTCCGCGGTGATCCGGTAAATATGGGGCAGGACCATGGGGATATAGGGGTTATTCTTGCGGTAAAGATCTTCATACCGCACCCGGCCGTCCAGGTTCACATGAAAGGTAAAGCACAGCTCACCGTCCCGGAAGGAGGGGAGCCGCTCCCCAAACACCCGCTTCCACACATCATAACGCCGGTACTGGCTCACAACGCCTCTCCGGTGAAACTGCTCCAGATCCCCCTCCTCTATGGAAAAGGCAGCATCAATGCGAATCGCCTGCCTTTTCTCATTAAAGTCCTGTTCCTGGATCTGATAGCATCCGCACACAGCGCATACCGCGTCCAGCACAGAGGTCTTTCCTGTATTATTTTTACCTACCAAAATCAGCGCCCTGTCAATATCACGGATCTCCAGGTCGCGGATGGATTTAAAGTTGCGTATGTGTAAATAGGTAAGCTGCATATGGTTGCCCCCGCTTATAAAAGTCATATGTTCTTTCTACCAGTATACGCCATAGAACACATCGGAACAACCCCTGAATTCACCTTATGATACCAACGGATATCACCGGGCCGGGCTGCTGCCGCTGGACCGGGATTTCCGCCATCATGTCACACCTGCTGCCACCGGACCGGGATTTCCGCCGTCATGTCACACCTCCTGCCACTGGACCGGGATTTCCGCCAATGGAAGCTCCACCTTGACTGTCTCTCCCTTTGTAAACTTTCTTCCCTTTGGACAATAGCAGATGGCTTTGAGATCATTTCTGCACTCAGCCCTTGTCCTGCCGGATACAGGCCAGGGAACCCCATGGAATATCCCCTTATGCACGGATAACTCCATCCCCTGCATGAAATCAATGGGACGGGAGGGAATGTCCCCGTCCAATACGGCGCTGACCCATGGGACCGGGCGGATTTTCCCTGTCACAAGCAGCTCTATGGCTGCTTTGATATAGTATTCGCTTATGAGCTGCGCGCCTCCTGGCGGCCCCGGTATCCCCATAACAGGCACTCCCTCCACCATGGTAAGGCTGCAGTGTTTTCCCGGAGCAACCCCCAATTCGCGAACGATCACAGTTCCAATGGAATCCAGCACATCCATGGTAAAGTCCTTGCTTCCCTTGGATGAACCGGCGCCGATGATCACCAGATCCGCCTGGCGGATGCCACAAAGAAGGGCGTCTTTAATCACGTCCGGGTCATCCTCCAAAATACGCGACACGGACGGCTGTCCGCCAAAACGCCGTATCATGGCCCACAGCATCACACTGTTTGACTCCGTATTGCTGCCTGTTGGGACTCCCCCGCCAAAGGGCACCAGCTCATCTCCCGTGGGCAGGAACAGTACCCTTGGGCGCACGTAAACAGGAACACTCCGGTATCCGGCCCCTGCCAGGACTCCCAGCAGCGCGGGATGGAGCATTTCTCCTTTATGGGCCAGGATCTCCCCTTTCTTTATCTGACTGCCCACAGGAGTCACGTACTCCCCCCATGTTTGCGGACAGGATAAAAGGTGAAGGGCACCACCGGCCTCCATCACCACATCCTCTATGGCTATGACCGTATCAAACGCATCCGGTATGGCCACTCCTGTGTTGCTAAACACATAATCCGTTCCTCCCTTCCAGGCGGATGTGTCCGGAATCCCGGAGGTAAAATCCGAGAACCTGACCGCAATGCCGTCAAAGGCACTGGTTGGACGATTGGGCAGGGAATATCCCGCCCTCAGGTCCTCTGCCACAATCCGGCCATCCCCGTCCCATATCTGAACCTGCTCCGTCCTCCCCTTCCATGGAATATAAGTCTCCAGGATAGAGAACATCTCATCCCGGACAGGTTCTGTACCATATGTATCCCGCATCAGGCATTTCCCCCTTTTTTCACTATTACGGTCCTGTCCGCATATTTTCCAAAAAAATGATATCCCGAGCCGCCTTCGCTGATGATATCCAGCAGTTCATCCGCTTTTGTCACATGGATACCGCCCAGCATGGTAACCCCCCTGGAAAAGAAGGCATCGGGAAGCATACTGGCCGTGGGGCCTGTCACCAGAATCTGGGCCCCTGGTTTTGCCATATCCAAAAGGCCGGGAAGCGTGTCGTTAAGAATGGTCACTCCCGTGATCACCATAAGATCTGCCTCCGGCACATAAACGCCGGCCTGGTCAGCCGGTGCATAGTAAGGCAGCTCCCGCTCTTTTAAGGTTCGCGGATCCTGTTCCAGCACATGAAAACAGGCATTGGCCGCCATCAGCTTTTTAAGCATGGGCACCAGTGCTCCCACCACCACTGTTTTTGGATAGTTCTCCACCTCCAGCTGGTCAAATGCATCCACTCCGGCCAGGATCTCATATCCGGCAGGCACTTCCCGCTCCCACACAGCCATGCTGAGAGCATTGAGAGCAGCAATGCCAAGGGTGCGCCGCAGTATATTGTCCCCGAATATATCATCTAAATATTCCTTCACCGGACGCCCTTTCAGACGTCCGGACAAGGGCATGGCTTTGGCTGAACTGGGACAGCAGACTGCCTGAGGCATTTCCTTTACCGGTGTAAAGCAGAGTCCTCCCTGCCCGGTGGACAGCTTAACCCCTGAAAAGAACAGCCCGAACACCGCCCGTTCAACGGTCATATCCTCCAGCTCTCTTCCCAGATGCTGCCTGACCAGCTCCACGGATTCCCTCAGTATGGCGGATTCATAGCATCTCATGACACGCCTCCTATGATTGCATCCAGCTGCTCCTCACTGACTTCATATTGGAAGAAATGGCTGTAAAAATATGAGATTTTCTCCTTCAATTCATCAGTGCCCACCACTTCAGGATAAAGCTTATTCATGGTCCAGAATACGGTCAGCGGCTGTTCCACGGTCCGGTTCCCCCACACATGGGCCACGGTGGGAATGCTGTAGATCGCACCGTTCTTCACCCCGTTAATATCAGAGTACAGAGAATCCTCCATCAGAACTGCTTTCATGGACGGGTCCGTGACGATCATCACATCCGGATTCCATTTAAGCACATCTTCCTGGGTGTAGGTGCAGCTTCCATTTTCATTATTCCAGCTGTCTTTTGTAACACTGATCCCCCCTGCTGCCTCGATCCACCACTCTGCGATCACATGGGGCTGGGTCAGCTTGTCAATATTTCCGTACAAGACTGTCTTCTTATCCCCATCCTTGAGGGAAGCTGCCTTTTCGCCGGCTTCCTCCACCATCTGGTCAAAATAGGACAGGTAATCCTGGGCCAGCTCCTTCTTATCCAGCACTTCCCCCATCAAGGTAACAGCTGTCTTTACATCATTGGTCTGCTTCCACTCAAAATAGATCACGTTCAGGCCGTTGGATTCCAACGGTTCAATCAGGTCCTTGGACATTACCAGGCACAGATCCGGGTTCAGGGCCAGCACCTTTTCCATCTGTATTTCCCCGTCCGCGTTCTGAAGCACCGGCGCACCCTTTATCTGAGGCGCAAACTCATACTGCATGGCCCATTTATCAGATTTGGTAAAACTGGCCGTCATGTCGTTGCAGATCTTCTCCCCGCTTCCCATAAGCTCTACAAATGCATTGATGACTCCGATGGATCCAAAGGTTGCGATGCTGTCTATCTCCGTGGGCAGTGTCACGGTCCTGCCGGCCATGTCAGTGACATCATGGGTGGCTTTCCCTTCCTGCTTTGCTGCCCCGGCTGTATTCTCGGCTGCGGTCCCGGTTGTAGTTCCGGCTGCGGTCCCGGTTGTAGTTCCGGCCGCGGTCCCGGCTGTGGTTCCGGCTGCGGTTACAGCCGGGGTCTCGGCCGTATTCCGGCCTGTGTTTCCACAGCCTGTCATCATCCCCGCTCCCAATGCTGCCGACAGGATCACCGCCATAATCCCAGATCTGCCTTTTCTCATATTACGTCTCATTATTTCCTCTCCTTTTGATCACCGGTACACAGACCCTTTGTATGGCCTGTTCCCCTTTATTCTCTAACGCGGCTTCGGTTACAACAACCGGTACGCGGTAAAGTTCCGTTAAATTATCACTGGTTACAACCTGATCCGGTGTTCCAAATGCCATCACTCCCCCATCCCTCATAAGAACCGCTTTGTTGCAGGCCAGGAATGCGTGATCCGGAAAGTGGGAGGTCATAAGGATCCCGTATCCCCCTCCTGACAAATTCCGGATCATATCCAATATTTTCACCTGATTGCTGTAATCCAGGGCTGCTGTGGGCTCGTCCAGGATCAGATAATTGGCCTGTTGGGTCAATGCTCTGGCAATCAGCACCATCTGACGCTCCCCTCCGCTGAGGATCTGAAAATTCTTATGTTTCATATCCATGATCCCCATACGGTCCATGACCTCATAAGCAATGCTCCGGTCCTTCTTTGATATGGATGCACCCAGACGCATATGTGCCACACGTCCCATCAGCACCACCTCCTCCACAGAATAGGGAAATGACAGTCCTGTGGACTGAGACACATAGGCCAGCCTGGCAGCCCTTTCCCTGGATGTCATACAGCAGATATCCCTGCCATCCAGAAGAATCCGTCCCCCATCAGGTTTCTGATGGTTCAGAAGACATTTTAACAAGGTTGTCTTACCCGTGCCATTGGGGCCCAGAAGGCACAGGCAATCCCCAAAATCCAGGTCAAAACTCACATCCTTTAATACCAAGTCTCCGTGTTTGTAGGAAAATCTCAGGTGCTCCACTGTCAGCATTGGGAAGCCCCCTTTCTGGAACGGACCAGAAGAAATGCAAAAACCGGAGTTCCTACCAGGGCAGTCAATACCCCAAGGGGCAGTTCCACGCTGTTAGCCCCCCGTATGATATCGTCCATGAGCAGCAGAAAGAAACCGCCGATGAGAAATGACACCGCGATCAGCCTGGAATATCTGGCCCCCGTAAACAGGCGGGTGATATGCGGCACCACCAGTCCTACCCATCCGATCATTCCGCAGATGCTCACCGACACCACGGTCATCATGGTGGAGGTGACGATCACAAGAAAACTCACCAGCTTCACATTCACTCCCAAGGCCGCAGCCTCTTCCTCCCCGGTTGCCAGCACATCGATCTGGTTCCGGTACAGAAACAGGATGAGGAGACAGACTCCGGTCACGGGCAGGAGGATTCCCACATCCTCCATGTCCCCCTTTCCCAAACTGCCCATAAGCCAGAAGGTAATGGATGGAAGCTGGCTGTCCGTATCCGCGTATGTTTTAACCACGGATAAAAGCGCCTGGAACAGGCTGGATACAATGACTCCGGCCAGAACCAGGGTAGTAACCTCAGCTTTCCCGTAAACAGAGCCGATCAAATAAGCGGCTGCCACGGCTGCCAGACCAAAGACCAGGGCGCTCAGCTGGATCTGGGCCCAGGAGCCGCTTCCCAGCATTGCCAGGGCGGCACCGAACCCTGCTCCTGCCGACACCCCCAAGATATCCGGGGATACCATAGGGTTCTTAAACAAGGTCTGATAGGATGCTCCGGAAACAGCCAGACCGCCGCCCACCAGGATTCCAAGCAGTATTCTGGGGATCCTGACCTGGAAAATGACTTTTTCCACGGCCGGATCCCAATAAGGCGTGAACTCAGTTATCCCGGACCAGAGCACATCCCAAACCGTTCCCACAGGAATGGGATAAGTACCCACCAGGAAAGAAGCAAAAAACAAGCCGGTCAGCAGCATGATCAGGACCAGCACCAATATGCGGAATTTCATTTTCCCCTTTTTATCTTTTCTCATTCCCCTTTACACGCTCCCCCGGCCATGATTCCCTGTACGTTCTCCGCCTCAGACCAATCGGCCGCAATCCGTATCCCGGTTCCCCGCAGGGCCAGGCGTGTAACCGCCACCAGGGTAAATCGTTATTCTTTTTAAAGTATAACGATATTATACAATACTTTATCCTATGTGTCATCCACTTTTTAACTTCCTTATAATAAAAGCAGGGCCTTGGCATAAAAAATACCCGGCATACACTGCCGGGCAAAACCAGATCCGCCTAACGGATCAATCCTCTTTAATTTTTACGATCACCTTTTTAATGGGCGCCGGCTCCTGGTCAGCTGCCTTTGGCTTATGGGCATCCCATGGTTGAAAGATCAGGTACTGGTCTGCTTTTGTCACGATCCGAAGTCCCGGAGTTGTATTCTCAAAGAATACCACATCCTTGTCTGGATTATAAGGTGTCTTTACTATCATCTCGTGAACAGGCGCATAGGTCATGACCTCGCTTCCCTCGATCACATACTGGATATCAGTATAGTGCTCATGGGCTTCATACTTTGCCTCATCCCAGGGAATGGTGGTGTAAGCTACAACATTGGCATACACGTTCTTGCCGTCAATCTCATACTTACCTGGTTCAAGCGCGTCCAGATCCGTATTCTGCAGAAAATCCACCGCTTTGGCATATCTGCCTTCCACTCCCAAGTTTCTGTAAAAATCCAGGTTTTTCTTTTCATCAAAAATCATATCCCATTCTCCTTTGTGTTAATATTTTCCAATACAAGTATACACCTAAAGCTATGGGAAACTCAATCCTTTTTTAAGCCCTTATATTCTTTAACGGAAAAACTCATGGCCGTCATGGGCAAAAAGGTAAGTAAGGTGCCTGTCAAACCAGGCAGCCGCTCCTCCGGAACCTCTCCGGTTCATAAAATAAAGGGCTCCGCCCGAGTAATCCTCTCCGTCCAGAGCACGCTCCACACATGCTATGGTCTCCGCTGTCACCTTAACAGAATTGATCCTGCCGTTGGCCACGGGCTGAAACTGGGATGGCTCGTACACAACTGCTTTTATACTGTCAGGAAACTCCTTGGATAATACACGGTTAATAATCACATCTGCTACCAGGATCTTGCCTCTCTCATCACAGATGCCTGCCTCGGCCTGGACAATGCGCAAAAGGACTTGGTAATCCTCATCCGTATAACGGATTCTTCTGGCTGCCCTGCGCTCCTCTTCTGCCTTTTTTCTTGCTTCCTCTTCCTGTCTTTCTTTTAATATCTGTTTCTGAAGTGTCTCTATCTGGGTCTGTGCAGCTGCCTGCTGTCTCTGCTTTTCACGGACATTTGCTTCCAGCAGCGCACCGGCCAGATGTTGGCCTTCGCTGTCTGTGTTTAATAGCCCGAATTGTATTTTTGCTTCCGTAACCAGACCGCTTCCTTCTGCTTCCTCTGTCTGTGTATCCTCCTCCTGACTTTCCTCAGCAATGGGCGCAGCCAGGGCATTCTTGCCCCCGCCGCCAAACCCGTTGGCGGAAAATGCAATGATGGCAACCACCATCATCCCTGTCAGAAGAACAGATGAGGAACGGTACATCTGCTTTGTCACCTTCACGGTAAGTGATTTAACAAAGAGAACAACCGATTGAAGGAATGAATGTAATGTAAGCATACATACTCCTCTTTCCTGGACCCCATTCTGTCTGCGGGTATCCAATTCTCGTTTTTGTTGCAGTGGGTATTCCCCACTTTGTGCATGTTTTTCTGGGATGTACGGCTAATTATATGGGATTTGACTTTTGCAGTCAATGGACTTTTAACATGTTTGTTACATTTTTTATTATATTTGAAATATTTGTAATTATTTTTATGGATATGGTATAGTTTTACCGTGTTTTTTACTCCTAAATTGTTAAATTTTACCTCAGATATTTTACATTTATGTTACATTATTATTAAATTTTATTCATGCCTTTTGATTTCCTTTTTTTGTAATTTATTTTATGTAAAGTATTTTTTACTTAAATCAACTATTATTTACATTTGTTCTCAATTGACACGCTTAACGTTTTTTGTCGATATTTGGCGTTCATTCCCCACTTTCATCAAAAAACGGCCTCTTCCATATATTTCATCTTACTTTCCTATGTGCAATTCAACCAAAGAATCCAAAACGCATAAATATCCTTTGACTTTCCGCCTCTGCTCTGATACATTAAAGTTCAGAAGTTTTAATTATTAAAGTATTCATGGAGGGTTTAACAATGACAATTAAACTGTTGATGCTGGTCATCTTTTTTTCCATCATGATCGGAGTGGGATTCTATTCCAGACGCCATGCCACCAACGTCAATGATTTCGTCCTGGGCGGCAGAGGTGTAGGCCCCTGGCTCACTGCATTTGCCTACGGCACTTCTTACTTTTCCGCGGTTGTATTCATAGGCTATGCCGGGCAGTTCGGCTGGAAATACGGCCTTGCATCCACGTGGATCGGAATCGGCAATGCCTTGATCGGAAGCCTTTTGGCCTGGGTCATCCTTGGCAGGCGTACCAGGGTTATGAGCAAGCATTTGTCTTCCGCCACCATGCCGGAATTTTTCGGAAGCCGTTTTGACAGCAAGGGGCTTAAGATCGTGGCATCGGTGATTATTTTCATTTTCCTGATCCCCTATACGGCATCTGTTTATAACGGGCTGTCAAGGCTCTTTGGGATGGCATTTGACATTCCCTACAGTGTCTGTGTGCTGGGTATGGCCCTCCTCACCGCCGTATATGTAATTCTGGGCGGTTATATGGCAACTGCCATCAATGATTTTATCCAGGGCATCATTATGCTGGCCGGGATCATTGCCGTTATCTTAAGTGTGCTGAGCGGACAGGGCGGTTTCACTGCCGCGGTAGGCAAATTGGCTCAGATTCCCAGCGAGGTCCCCCTAACCATGGGGCAGCCCGGCGCGTACGCCTCCTTTTTCGGACCGGACCCCATCAACCTTCTGGGAGTGGTTATCCTAACCTCTCTGGGCACCTGGGGACTTCCCCAGATGATCCACAAATTTTATACCATACGCAGCGAGAAGGCCATTGCCACTGGAACTGTGATCTCCACTATATTTGCCATTGTCATCTCAGGGGGCAGCTACTTTCTGGGCGGCTTTGGACGTCTCTTTGACAGCCCGGCCATCTATAACGGAAATGGAACCGTGGCCTTTGATACCATCATCCCGGCCATGCTCTCCGGTCTGCCGGATGTATTGATCGGGATCGTGGTCATGCTGGTGCTGTCCGCTTCCATGTCCACCCTGTCCTCCCTGGTGCTGACCTCCAGTTCCACCCTTACCCTGGACTTTATCAAGGGAAACCTGGTAAAGAACATGAAGGATAAGACCCAGCTGTTCCTGATGCAGTCCCTGATCGTGGTGTTCATTCTCATCAGCGTTGTGCTGGCCCTGGATCCCCCTGATTTTATCGCACAGCTTATGGGGATCTCCTGGGGCGCCCTGGCTGGCGCTTTCCTGGCTCCCTTCCTCTATGGGCTTTACTGGAAAGGGGTCACCACTGCCGCTGTATGGGCAAGTTTTATCACCGGGGTGGGCATCACCGTATCCAACATGTTCCTCCACTATATTGCCTCCCCCATCAATGCAGGGGCCGTGGCCATGGTGGCCGGACTTGTGGTTATCCCCGTAGTATCCGTCCTTTCACCCAAGCTTTCCGCCGATCATCTGGAACATGTATTTTCCTGTTACAACGACCTGGTGGAATCCACCAGCAAAAAGGTATTGCCCGATGACCAGTCCTTTGACTCGCCTGCATTCAAAAAGCGGAAAAAAAGCCACTAAGGTACACCGGTATATAAACGTATCAGGCCCGGATAAGACAGCTGCCTTATCCGGGCCTGATGTATATTATATGATTATTTTCCTTCTGTTTTTCTCCTGCTTCAGACCTCAGTTCTTTCGCAGCAGATACATGGCCTTATCCCTGTCTTTGCTACGGACAAACACCTCATACTCATACTGCAGGCTGCTGTCCTGTCCCAGGCTTCCCGTCCGGCCCCTGAGCGTCCCTGAGCCAGTCCACTGTCCCATCTGATTCTTCACCTTATAAGTATAGCCGATCTGCTCCTGTGCCAGCGTCTGGCGCACTCTGGCAAACTCCTTCATATCCCTTCCAATGTATACGCTTGCCCTGTTAAATATGGTGATCATATTCATCCCTCCGTCAAAAGTAAACTCCTGTTATTCTGCTTTCATTTTATCACGGCGCCCCATGGAAATGTTCACTTTTCTTTTAAACTTCATTTACAATTTCCAGTGGGGACACAAAAGAAAGGCTGCCTCCCCCGCAGCACTCTGCCGCAAAAGGAAACAGCCTTCCCTGATATTCACAGGATTTTCTTTCTCATGCCTTACACAATCCTACAGGATCACCTTGACCGGACACTTCTCTGCACACTTGCCGCAGTTGGTGCATTTCTCATAATCGATCACTGCCAGGTTATTCTCCATATGGATGGCGTCAAACTCGCACTGTTTTGTACAAAGGGTACAGCCGATACATCCTGATTCGCAGACTGCCTTTACGTCCTTGCCCTTGGCATGGGAACTGCACTGTACCAGATGCTCTGATTTATAAGGAACCAGCTCGATCAAGTTGTTGGGACAGGAGGATACGCACTTGCCGCAGGCAACACATTTCTCCTTGTCAACCACTGCAACACCGTCCACCACATGGATGGCGTCAAAGGCACATGCCTTCACACAGGAGCCGTAGCCCATACATCCGTATGTACATGCCTTTTCGCCTGCTCCAGGCACCACAGATACCTTCTTGCAGTCATCCACGCCGTAATAGTTATACTGAACCTTTGTCTTGTCACATGTACCCTTACATTTGACAAAAGCCACCTTTTTCTCAGCAGTTCCTCCGGCAACGCCCATGATGGCTCCGATCTTCTCTGCTGCCGAAGCACCGCCCACCGGACATGCGCCCACATCTGCCTGACCTGCCGCAATGGCTTTGGCCAGTGCATCACATCCTGCGTAACCACAGCCGCCGCAGTTGTTGCCGGGCAGTTCGTTGCGGACCAGGATTTCTTTCTCATCTACTTCTACCTTAAACTTCTCACTGGCAACTCCCAGGAAGATACCGATCAGGATACCAAGGATACCTACCACTGCTGCCGCTATAATAATACCTGTTACCATTTTCCTTCTCCTCCTTCTAAATTAATCCGGAAAATCCGAAAAATGCGATTGCCATAAGACCTGAGGTAATCAGAACAATAGGTGACCCCTGGAATGAATATGGTACGTCATTATGCTCAATCTTCTCGCGGACACCAGCTAACATGACAATAGCAATGGTAAAACCAACGGAGATACCCACACCGTTTACAACGCTCTGTACAAAGTTATAGGACTTCTGCACATTAGTAAGAGCCACGCCCAGAACCGCACAGTTGGTGGTGATCAGAGGCAGGTATACGCCCAGCGCCTCATACAGGGACGGCATGGATTTCTTTAAAAACATCTCCACAAACTGAACCAGTGCTGCAATTACCAGGATAAAGACAATGGTCTGGAGATATTCCAGGTGCAGGTTTACAAGGATACCTGTATACACCAGGCTGGTCACAGCGGATGCAATGGTAATAACGAAAATAACTGCTGCACCCATACCGGCTGAGGTTTCCACCTTTTTTGAAACACCGAGGAATGGACAAAGTCCTAAAAACTGGCTCAAAACAACGTTATTAACCAGAGCGGAACCAATGGCAATTAATAATAATTCTTTCATCTATCCACCCTCCTAATTTTCTTTTTTGGAAGTAGCTGCTTTTAACTCTGCTTCCTTCTTTGCTAACGCTTCCTTCTTTGCCGCCAGTGCCTTTTCCTCCGCCTGGCGCTTCCTGGTCTCAAGCACTTCGTGGTTGGACATACAGGAGGAACCGGAACACTCCATACAGTTGCCGCCGCATGCCAGCCTGGATTTTGGAACCGATCCATTGGTGGCAGAAGGCGCTTTGAACTTGTTCTGAAGGGCGGTCAGGATCGCCAGCACAAAGAATGCGCCGGGGGCCAGTACAAAGATGGCAATGTGGTAATCCTCAGGAATGACCACGTTTCCGAATATTGCGCCGGAACCTAAGATCTCACGGACAATGCCGATACAGGTAAGGGCAATGGTAAAGCCCAGGCCCATGCCGATACCGTCAAAGGTGGATACCAGCGGTCCGTTCTTGGATGCATAGGACTCAGCGCGGCCAAGGATGATACAGTTAACCACGATCAGGGGAATGTAGATACCCAGCGCGGAGTAAAGGCTGGGCACATATGCCTGAAGCAGCAGCTGTACAATGGTAACCAATGAAGCCACGATCACAATGTATGCGGGAATACGCACACGGTCCGGAATGATCTTACGAAGTGCTGCAATGATCATGTTGGAAAACAGTAAAACCACGGTTGTGGAAAGTCCCATACCAAGGCCGTTGATAGCTGATGTGGTTACGGCCAGGGTCGGACACATACCAAGCATCAGGACGAAGGTAGGGTTTTCTTTCACAATACCGTTATATAAACGCTCTGAACAGTTATTCATTATCCCACCTCCTATTCGTTCACGCAGTTGTGCAGATAGTATAATGCTGCATTGACCGCGTTGGTTGTTGCGCTTGAGGTAATGGTAGCGCCGCTGATCGCATTGATCTGGGTGTCATCTGCATTACCTGACTTTGTTACACTTAAGGATTGCGCATTCTTGCCTGTAAACTGGTCCTTGAATGCGGGTTCCTTTGCCTTAAGGCCCAGGCCTGGCGTATCGTTGATCTCCAGGAATTCGATCCCTGTGATGGTGCCGTCCTCCTTAAGACCCACAGACAGCTTTACGGCACCGCCGTAGCTGTCATTGGAAAGGGAGGTGATGACATAGCCAAGTTCATTGCCGCTGCCGTCCACTGCCTTTAACACGTTCTCCACTGCCACGCCTCCGAAATCCATACCGGCCAGGTCTGCATTGCAGCCCTCAATGGCGGCCGTAAGGGCATCATCTGACTCAAAGGTCTCAGCCTCGTTAAACACTGCCTTGTATGCCTTGTTGTTGGCGGCAATGGTTGCCTGGGCAATGGGCTCTTTTGTCACCTGGTACACTCCGCCCAGAAGACAGCCTGACACCAGGGTTATAACAAAGAGGATCACCGCGTCTTTCATAAATCCTGCTTTACTCATAATTACTTGCCCTCCTTTCCAAATGCCTTGGGAAGGGTCACCTTTTCAATCAGCGGAACCAGGATATTGCTGATGATGATCGCATAGGACACGCCCTCTGCGGAACCGCCGAAGATACGGAACAGTCCGGTCAGAACGCCCAGGAGGATGCCGAATACAATCTGTCCCTTTGGCGTAATGGGGCTGGTCACATAGTCAGTGGCCATGAAAAATGCACCAAAGATAAGTCCGCCGCCGCACAGGTGGGCCAGGATATAGTTCACATCAAATCCATGACCGCCAAACAGCGCTGCGAAAACAACAACCGTAAGTATGTAGGTTCCCGGAATGCGGATGGAGATCACCTTCTTAAACAGCAGATAGGCAGCTCCTACCAGCAGGGCGATCACAGATACCTCGCCGATGGTTCCCGGAATGTTACCAATGAACATGGCAGGGATATCCACCTCACCGCCGCTCTTAAGCACTGCCAGAGGGGTTGCTCCGGAAATACCGTCAAAACCGCTGTAGCTGAAATTGGTCATCTTTCCTGCAAAAGAGATCAGCAGGAAACATCTTGCTGCCAGCGCCGGGTTCATGAAGTTCTGTCCAAGGCCGCCATACAGCTGCTTTACCACAATAATTGCAAAGATACCGCCCAGGGCCGGGATCCATACCGGAATCTCCGGCGGCATGTTCAGCGCCAGGATCATTCCTGTTACAAGGGCGCTGCAGTCGCTTAAGGTGCATGGCTTGTGCATCAGCTTTTCATATACGTACTCGCTGAGCATACAGGCCGCAACCGTTACAATCAATACCAACAATGCATGTAAGCCGAAATGATACACACCAAACGCAGATGCAGGCAACATGGCGATGGCCACATCCAGCATGATGCTGTGGGTGGTCTCATGGCTTCTCACATGCGGGGATGATGATACATTTAATAATTTACTCATTTCCTATGTCCCCTCCTACCCTTTCTTCCTGCGGTTTGCCGCAACCGTCTTGCGCATTTCCTTAAATGCCTGTGTAAGCGGACGCTTGGCCGGACAAATATACGTACAGCTTCCGCACTCCATACACTCCATACCGTTTAATTTTTCAAACGTTTCACAGTCATCGCGCAGGGCTGCCTGCATCATCATCACAGGTATGATATGGCTGGGACATACGCTGACGCATTTACCGCAGCGGATGCATGCTGAAGGCTCCATCTCTGCCACCTGGTCCTTTGTAAAACAGGTCAGTGCGGATGAAGTCTTGCTCACCGGTATATCCAGGCCAAACATTGCCTGTCCCATCATAGGGCCGCCGGAAATGATCTTCTCCGGCTCAGTCTTAAAACCGCCGGCCGCCTCTAACAGCTCCTGATAGTTGGTTCCCAGCTTCACATTAAAGTTCCTGGGATCAGCTACCGCATCGCCGGTCACGGTAATGATCTTGCGCATCAGCGGCGTGCATTTGCACACTGCCATATAAATTGCGATCACGGTATCAATATTATCCACAATACATCCCGCATCGGCAGGCAGCATGGAGGAATTGACCTTTCTTCCTGTGACCGCGTAGATCAGGGAACGCTCACCGCCCTGGGGATACTTTGTCTGCAATGGACATACGGTAATGCGCGGCTCGTCCTTTACCATCTCCGTCAGCTTTTTAATGGCCTCCGGTTTGTTGTTCTCAATGCCGATCACGCCCTTTGCATTGTCAAACAGCTGCAGGATGACCTTTAAGCCTCCTACGATCTTTTCCGGCTCCTCAAGCATCATGCGGTAATCGCTTGTAAGGTAAGGCTCGCACTCAGCGCCGTTTACAAGTATGTACTCAATGGCATTCTCGTCCTTTGGGGTCAGTTTCACATGCGTTGGGAAACCGGCTCCTCCAAGGCCTACGATACCTGCCTCCTTCACAATGCTTCGGATCTCTTCTTTGGAAAGGGCCGAAGGGTCCCTGTCTTCCCCTACTCCTTCAACCGTTTTATATTCCCCATCGTTTTCCACCACAATGGAGGGTACCATTGCTCCGTTCGCCATACGCCTCGGCTCAATGGCTTTCACCGTTCCTGATACAGAAGCAATTACATTGGCTGAAATAAAACCTCCCGCTTCTCCAATCTTCTGGCCTGCCAGTACATGGTCGCCCTTTGCCACAAGCGGTTTCGCAGGTGCACCGATATGCTGTGACATAGGATACACCAGGTCGCCCTTTGGCATCAGAACCTGTACCGGTTTGTTCTCTGACAGCTCTTTTCCCTCATACGGATGGATGCCGCCTATAAAAGTCGCCAAACCCATGGATTCTCTCCCTCTTTCTTTCATAATATTTCCTAGTGCCGCCCGGCGGCACAGTGCAGCCAGCAAAAAACCGGCATACGGGAGAAGCTGCCTGGTCCCCTCCCGAATACACCAGTTTAGTATAGCATAAATATACATTGTATACAATACAGAATTTAATCGTTATTTTTTTAATTTATATGTTAATTTCGTGGCAATTAATCCAGTTCTTTCATACCCGTATACAATTCGTAGTATCTTCCTTTGAGAGCCAGAAGTTCCTCATGATCTCCTCTTTCAATAATCTCCCCCTGTTCCAGGACCATGATGGCATTGGCGTTCCTGACCGTGGAAAGACGGTGGGCTATGACAAACGTGGTGCGGTCCGCCATGAGCCGGTCCATGCCGTGTTCAATGTGTTTCTCAGTCCTGGTATCCACGGAGCTGGTGGCCTCGTCCAGGATCAGCACCGGAGCTTTGGAAATGGCTGCCCTCGCAATATTAAGGAGCTGTCTCTGCCCCTGGCTTAAGTTGGCTCCGTCCCCCTCCAGCATGGTATCATATCCATGGGGAAGGCGCATGATAAAAGAGTGGGCCGAGGCGGTCCTGGCCGCCTGTATCACCTCATCATCTGTTGCGTCCAGCCTTCCGTACCGGATATTTTCCATCACCGTGCCTGTAAACAGATGGGTATCCTGAAGCACCATAGCGATATTCTGTCTCAGGCCGTCCCGGTTCATGCGGCGTATGTCCACCCCGTCAATGGTGATGACGCCTGACTGTATATCGTAGAAGCGGTTCAGAAGATTGGTTATGGTGGTCTTCCCCGCTCCCGTGGACCCCACAAAGGCGATCTTCTGGCCCGGTTTGGCGTACAGGCTTATATCCTTTAATATGGTCTTATCCGGGTCGTATCCGAATGTGACATGGTCCAGGATCACGTGGCCTACCATTGGATGCAGGGTCACCGCATCCTGGTCATCTGCCGGTTCCGGCTCCTCATCCATCACGGCAAAGACACGTTCCGCGCCCGCAAGGGCGGAGAATACATTGCTCACCTGCATGGAAATCTCGTTGATAGGCCTGGAGAACTGACGTGAAAAGTTCAGGAACACGGTAAGGCCTCCCACATCAAATCCCCTGAGCACACACAGCAGGCCGCCGATACAGGCTGTCAGGGAATAATTGATCTGGCTTAAGTTTCCCATGACCGGCCCCATGATGCCCCCGAAAAACTGGGCCCGGATCTGGTTGTTCCTCAGGTCCTGGTTCAGTATTTTAAATTCCTCTTTAGCCGCATCCTCATGGCAGAATACCTTGACCACCTTCTGCCCTGTAACCGTCTCCTCTATATATCCGTTCACAGCTCCCAGGGATGCCTGCTGGGCGGTAAAATACTTCTGGCTCCTTCCTGCCACCGCTCCTCCTGCCTTCATCATAATAGGTATCATAAGCACGGTGACAGCGGTCAGGATCAAATTGGTGTACAGCATCAGGGCCAGGGTTCCTATGATGCTCAGCGCACCGGAGAACAGCTGCACCAGCGTGCTGCTCAGCATCTGCCCTATGGTGTCCACATCATTGGTGAAACGGCTCATAAGGTCGCCGTTGGAATTGGTGTCGTAAAAGCGCACCGGCAGTCTCTGCAAGTTCCCAAACAGTTCATTGCGGATCTTCTGCAGTGCGTTCTGGGCCACGGTCAGCATAACCTTTGCCTGGGCATAGTTGGCGATCACGCCCACTATGAATACCAGCGCCAGCATGACCAGCGCCTTTGCAAGCCCTGCGGCATTCCCCGGGCTTCCGTCAGGCGGTGCGATAAATGTATTGATGATGGGCCTCAACATATAGGAGCCCGCCAGGGTGGCCACGGTATTTACAATGACACAGGCAAAAGCAAGGGTCATCTTGGCCTTGTCCTCATTCAGATAATGCATCAGACGCCTGATGGTCTGCCGGCTGTTCTTTGGCATTCCCTTGCCCACGGCCGCCATCCTGGCTCCTGGCCCGTGGCCCCCCATAGGCCCCTTTGCCGGACCGGAGGAGGGAGTGCGCCCATAGCGCCGTTTCAGGCTTTCGATTTTATGCTGTTGATTCATGATGCGCTCACCTCCTGTGTCTTTTCCCGGTCTCTCTGGGAATAGTAGATCTCCTGGTAAGCTTCGCAGTGTTCCAGCAAGTCCTTATGGCTACCCTGGCCAATGATCCGCCCGTCATCCAACACCAGGATCAGGTCGGATTCCTCCACGGAGCCAATGCGCTGTGCAATGATGATCTTTGTGGTATCCTTAAGGGTGGTCCGGAAACATTCCCTGATCTTAGCCTCTGTGGCCGTGTCCACGGCACTGGTGCTGTCATCCAGTATTAGGATTCTAGGCCGCTTTAACAGCGCCCTTGCAATGCACAGGCGCTGTTTCTGCCCGCCTGAGACATTGACGCCTCCCTGTCCCATATCCGTGTCATATCCATGGGTAAAGGATGTGACAAATCCATCGGCCTGGGCGCTTTGGGCCATGGCCCTGATCTCCTCCCTGGTGGCGTCCTCACTGCCCCAGCGCAGATTCTCCTCAATGGTGCCGGAGAACAGGACATTCTTCTGAAGGACCATGCCCACGCCCTCCCTGAGGTTCCGCAGGGAATACTCCCTTACATCCACGCCGTCCACCAGCACTTGTCCCCTGGTGGCGTCATAGAGGCGGGGTATCATCTGGACCAGGGTGGTCTTTCCGCTGCCCGTGGACCCGATGATCCCAAGGGTCTGACCCGGTTCAACGGTAAAGCTTACATCCTCCAGCACCAGCTCCTTCTCATTGTCCGAATAGCTGAAGTCCACATGTCTGAATTCCACCCGTCCCTCTGCGACCACCAGGTCCTTTCTGGAAGCCTGCTCATCTGTCAGGTCGATCCTGGTGTCCATCACCTCGCTTACACGCTTAACCGATGCCATGGCCCTGGAACTCTGTAAAAAGACCATGGACAGCATCATGAGGGACATGAGGATCTGCACAATATACGTGGTAAAGGCAGTCAGGTCCCCCACCGGCATGTCTCCCGCAATGATGATATTGCCCCCGTACCACACCACTGCCAGGGTTGTGATGTTCATGGCCAGCATCATCACGGGCATGGTGGCGATCACGATCTTCATGGCGCTTAAGCTGCTCTCCTTCAGGTCCTGGTTCATTTCCTTAAATTTGTTATATTCAAAATCCTCCCGCACAAAGGATTTGATCACGCGCACATTGGTCAGGGCTTCCTGGATGCCGGAATTTAACCGGTCCAGTTTCTTCTGCATAACGGTGAACCTTGGAAATGCAGTCCTGAGGATCAGCGCTATGGTCAGTGTAAGGAGGGGGATCACCACCAGGATGACCACGGCTAGCCTTGCATTCATGATAAACGCCATAATCAGGGCGCCCACAAACATTCCGGGGGCCCTGAGCATGAGACGCAGGCCCATCATGACCACGTTCTGTATCTGCTGTATGTCATTGGTCAGCCTGGTGACAAGGGAACCTGTGGAATAGCTGTCTATGTTCTTAAAGGAAAATTCCTGTACCTTTGCAAACAGGTCATCTCTCAGGTCACTTGTAAAGCAGATGGATGCCTTGGCTGAAAAGTAAGCCCCTCCGATCCCTCCCGCGGCCATCACAAAGGTGGTGAGTACCATCACGGCCCCCATGGACAGGATATACGGGAGATTCCTGTCAGCCACGCCGTGGTTGATGATCATTGACATGAGTTTTGGCAGCATGATCTCGCCAAATACTTCTGTCAGCATCAGAAGAGGCCCTATGATAAAAGCGCTGAGATAGGGCCGCATATATTTTTTATACCGCTTCACTTAATTGTCCTCTCTTTCATCTGGTATATGCTGTAAATTCTCATAGATCCGGTCCAGCAGTTCCCCCAGCACCTTCCTGTCATTCTCGGAAAATCCCTCAAACATGGAAAGTTCCATGCGCCGGAAAATGGAAACGCTGTCCTCCACCACCCGTTTTCCCTTTTCAGTGATGCATATCTGGTTACACCGGTTGTCATTCTGGTCCACCAGGCGGCTGATATAGCCTCCTCTTTCCAGCTTCTTAAGGGAAACCGCTATGGTGGCGCCGGATACTCCGTACATTCCGGCCAGCTCCTTCTGGGATACATTGGGATTCCTCGACACGTACATCAGTATCTGATGCTGGCTGCGGTAGACACCGGTTCCCTCCAGCTGGTGTTCCACCATGCTCCGGTGCAGCCTGGTCACCCGTATATACTTTTCAATGAGCCGGTGCTCCGGTGAATCAAAGGGCTCCCTGTATGTTGGTCTTTCCATCTTCCTTCCTCCTCCGTCAGGTGGTTACCTGGCCGATCATCCTCCGATTTGCTATTAGCCGGTTTATCATTAACCGGTTTACTATTAGCTGGTTTACTATTAGCTGGTTTACTATTAGCTGGTTTATCATTAGTTAGCTAATTATTTGCATAGTATAACTCTGCGGAGAATAAAAATCAAGGGCCTTTTTCGCAAAAATCCCGGCGCCTTGAAGCAGACGCCGGGATCCCTATGGTTTTACCGTATAAAATTCGTTCTCTTTTTCTCAGTCTCCGGCTGGGGACATGATATCCCCGCCTTTTTACCTGCCTCTATGGACTGGAGCAGCCAGGCCATGTTACGGCCCAGGACACGCATGATCTGCATCCCCTCCTCGTCCTTTTTCACATCCTCCGGGCAGCTTCCGTGCACCATGTTCCAATACTGGGAGGATACCACCGGCATCTGGGAGATCATGAAATATTTATTCAGCTGGTCCAGGGTGGCCGTGGTGCCTGCCCGGCGGGCGGAGGCAACCGCTGCCCCGGGCTTATGCACAGCGTAAGCGCTGCCTGAATAAAAGAACCTGTCTAAGAATGAAGTGATGGCACCGCCCGCGGATGCGTAATGGACCGGCGAGCCCACCACCAGGCCATCGGATCCCTTCAGCTTCTCCACCGCCTCATTGACCTTGTCGTTGTTGTAAATGCATCTGCCCAGCTTAACGCAGGCCCCGCATCCCATGCAGCCGCGTACATCATCCCCGCCCACGTGCAGGATCTCCGTCTCAATCCCGGCTTTGTTCAGCTCTTTGGCCACTTCCGTCAATGCAGTGTAGGTACATCCCTTTTCATGAGGGCTTCCGTTTAACATTAATACTTTCATTCTTCTACCTCCTGGGTCACTATGTTCAGAATATCTTCCCTTGTCAGGCTTCCAAAACTCACCGTTCCCTCTGTGACGATCTGATCGGCCAGGTACTGTTTGGATTCCTGAAGTTTTAAGATGTTCTCTTCTATGGTATTTCTGGTAATCAGTTTATAGACCGTAACCTGTTTTTCCTGGCCGATCCTGTGGGTCCTGTCCGTGGCCTGGTTCTGGGCCGCCACATTCCACCAGGGGTCATAGTGGATCACAATGTCGGCCGCTGTCAGGTTAAGCCCCGTGCCGCCAGCCTTCAGGCTGATCAGGAACACGGGCACATCATCCCGCTGGAACTCTCCTACCATGCGGATGCGGTCCTCCTTGGAGGTGGAGCCGGTCAGTTTATGGCACTTGATGTCTTCTTTTAAAAGCCGTGCCTCGACCAGTTCCAGCATGGAGGTGAACTGTGAGAACAAAAGGATCTTATGCTCCCCGGAAACACCTCTGCGTATGAGATCCATACATGTCTCAAGCTTGGCCGATCCGTTTCTGTAGTTCTCATAACACAGCCTGGGATCGCAGCAGATCTGACGCAGGCGCATGAGTTCGGCCAGTATCTGGAGTTTGCCCTCCCCGGCCTGGGCAAATCCCCCTGACTCCAGTTTTTCCTTCAGCTGCACCGCATTGGCAGTGTACAGCTTTTTCTGCTCGTCCTCAAAGTTTGAGTACACTACCTGCTCCAGTTTTTCCGGCAGTTCCTTAAGCACATCCCGCTTTACCCTTCTTAACACGAACGGGCCGATGATGCGTCTGAGCCGCAGCAGGGCATCCTCATCCCCCTCCTTTACAATAGGGGTTTCATACTCTTTCTTAAAATACTGGCTTCCAAAAAGGAATCCCGGCATCAGGTAGTCAAAAATGCTCCAGAGTTCGCTGAGACGGTTCTCCACCGGAGTCCCTGTCAGCGCAAAGCGGGTCTTTACATCAATGGACTTTACCGCCTTGGCACTTTGGGTGGCGGCGTTCTTTATATACTGCGCTTCATCTATGACCTGGTACCTGAACCGTATCTCCTGATAACAGGCCATATCCCGCTTTAAAAGATCGTAGGAAGTGACAAGGACATTGAAGCGGTCCTGGGACCGGATGACCGCCTTAAGCTTCTCCTCCCTTTCAGGCCCGTTTCCCACAATGGAAAGGACCTTAAGCTCCGGCGCGAATTTGCCGATCTCATGCTCCCAGTTATAGACCAGGGAAGCCGGGCACACGATCAGGGAGGGCTGCTGCTCTCCCCCTTCGTATGCGTCCTCCAAAAGGGTGATGATCTGAAGGGTTTTGCCCAGGCCCATGTCATCCGCCAGGATCCCGCCAAAGCCATAGCTGTCCAATGTCTTAAGCCAGCAATATCCAACCCGCTGATACTCCCTGAGGACCCCGCGCTGGGCTTTGGGCACCGGGTAGTCGCTGTCCTCCACGGACTTGATCCCCCTGACCATGGCTTTTAACAGCTGGTCACGGTAATAGGCAACCCCGGGACTTTCCTTTAGCAGATGGTCCAGGTACAGGGCCCTGTATGCGGGCAGCCTGAAGGTTCCCTTTTGCAGCTCCTTTTTGCTGAGCCCCAGGTCCGCTGCCATCTGGCTGACTGTAAAAAGACCGCCGTCCCCCAGCCTCAGGAACTGGCCGCTTTTAAGCCTGTAGTATTTCTTCTTCTGGCTGTAGGCCGCCAGGATCCTGGATAATTCCTCGCCCTTTAAGTCTCCCATGTCCACGGACAGCTCCAGCCACCCGGAGGACACGCCCACGCCCACACTCACCTTGGGGGAAGGAAGTATCTTCCACTCCCTCAGGCTTTCGGAGATGTAAACCTCCCCCATCAGGCGGAACTCTTCCATACCTGATTCCAGAAGCCGGTAAACCGCATCCTCGTCATCCCTGATCACCAGCTTCATGCCTTCCGGATCCTTATATTTAAAATACTTCTGGATCAGACGGCTGACCCTGCACTCTCCGGGCACGTCCCTGCATATGGTCTTGGGCAGGTTCTCGTCCTCCAGAGGATGGAAGGTATACTCCCCATAAGACAGGCTGGGTTCCAGGAGAAGTTCACCATGTTCCCCGGTGTCAAAACGGAAGGCGGCCCTCAGCGGTTCAGGCTCATAGTCGTTAAAATCCACATCCTCCAGCAGAAGACGGCTGTAAGGGCTTATATTCCTGATCACCCGTTCATAGAAAAGAGGGATATCCTTATTCCCGATGAGAACGCTCCTCTCCCCTTCCTTCTCAATCTGTTCCAAAAACGGTTCCATACTGGTGGTAAACGCCTCGCTGCAGCAGTATATCCCATGCCCTGACACCACATAAAGATGACGCTCGCCTTTCAGACATGCGATCATACGGCATGGCCTTTGGTCCCTTCCGTCCGCCACCCCCTGAAACTCCACCTTCAGGCCGTCCCTCCCGTATTTTGATACTTTAAGGGCCATGACCGGGTCCGCGTCCAGCACATCCATCTTCACCTTGATCCCGCCCGGGATCTGTACTTCCAGTTCCTGCCCCATGACCATGGAAAAAAAGCGGTCCCTGTTCATACGGCTCAGGCCGATATCACGGACCGCCTTCTGGTTCTCCGTCACTCCCAGGAGAAGGGACAAAAGGCTTTGGCTCTCCTTTTCAAAGGCGGATTTCTGGTGGTGGAATCCCAAATCCTTTCCATACTCCACGTACGTGCCGTTCTCCACCGCTTCCCTGAAAGCGCTTAAATCCCGAAGGGCATAAAACCGGGTGATGCCGGCCTTAAATTCCAGACGGATATCCCTTGCGCTTATCACAAGAACGGGTACCAGCCTTACGCGGCCCACCTCATCCTCTGCCAGAATCTGCGCCACTTCCCGGTTGGTGTACTCACGGATCATGGTATGCGCCTGGTTGGAGGTGTGGACAGGAGGCTTTGAACCCTCCTCCTTCTGCTGCCTATAATATGCAAAAAGGGCCTCCCCATGGGCACACATGCCCTTATAAGAATTGCCCTTTGCACAGGAGCAAGAGTAATCCTTCACACGGCCACTCCCCAGATATAAAGTTACATTATATGTCTTGCCCTGGTCTTCCACCAGGCCTTTTACACCAGCCTCTCCTTTCCAGAAGCTGCTGGCGTTCATCCTGATAATCTTCATTGGACTGATGCTCCCTTTCGGCGGTCATCTACATGCGGTCCGGCGCCTCAATTCCCAGCAGTCCGATGCAGGTTTCCAGTACCCGTTTGGTGAGGGTGATCAGGCCGATATAGCTGTCCTTCCTGGCCTCATCCTCCTCTGACAGGATCTTGGTATCGTGATAAAAGCTGTTAAACGCATTTGCCAGCTCGTAGATGTACTGACAGATTTTGTGGGGCGCTGTCTCTGCAAAGCTGTTTTCCAGCACCTCGTTGTATTTGGACAGCATAAGCATCAGGGCCTTTTCCGACTCTCCGCACGGAGGAAGAATATGCTTTTCCAGCGCTTGCTCACTGACTGAGCCGCCATTGTCCCTGTACTTGGAAAGAATGGACTTGATACGTACAATGGTGTACAGAATATAAGGTCCTGTATTCCCCTCAAAGGAAGTAAACCGCTCCGTATCAAACACATAATCCTTGCCCGCCTGGTTGGACAGATCCCCATACTTTAAGGCAGCCAGACCCACGATCTTAGAGGTCGTCCTGGCTTCCTCCCGGGACACGGTCCTGTTCTCCATGATCCTGGCATACACAGCGTCATCGATCTCATCGATCAGCTTCTCCAGGCGCATGACTCCGCCTTCCCGTGTCTTAAACGGCTTTCCATCCTTGCCGTTCATGGTGCCAAATCCAAGGAATATCATGGGCGTATCCTGAGCCACGATCCCGGCTTTCTTTGCCACCCTGAATACCTGCTCAAAGTGCATGCCCTGACGCTTATCCACCACATAGATATACCGGTCCGGATGGAAATCCTGCTCCCGTTCCACAATGGTAGCCAGGTCTGAGGTGGCGTACAGGGATGCTCCGTCCGACTTGCGGACCAGACAGGGGGGGATCTCCTTGGAATCGCTCTCCTCAGCCACATCCACCACCAGGGCCCCCTGGCTCTCATAGGCCAGTCCCTTGTCAATGAGCATTTGGATCATATCCCCGATATAAGGCTCGGCATCACTTTCGCCCTTCCACAGGTCAAACTCCACATTCAGGTTGGAGTAATTCTTTTTAAGGTCCTCCACTGAAACAGCCATGATATGCTGCCAGATAGCCCTATAGGGCGGATATCCCTTCTGAAGCTTTAAGGTCGCCTCATGGGCTCTTTCCTTAAACGCCTCATCCTCCTTGGACTTTGCGCTGGCCGCAGGATAAATCTCTTCCAATTCACTGATGGTAAAGGGAGCCTGGGAGGGGAATTCCCCTGTGTATGTCTGGTCAAAATACACCAGCTCCGGTTTTCTGTCCCTCAATTCCTCAATGATCAGCCCCATCTGCAGCCCCCAGTCTCCCAGATGCACATCACCGATCATCTTATGGCCCAGGAACCGTCCCATGCGTTTGATGCTCTCACCGATAATGGCAGCCCTCAGATGGCCCACATGAAGCGGCTTTGCCACATTGGCCCCTCCGTAATCCACCATTACGGTCTCAGGGCGTTCCGGCGCTTCCAGCCCCAGTTTATCACCGGCAGCCATTCCATTCACATAGCCGGACAGGAACTGCTCCGACAGCTTCAGATTGATAAAGCCGGGCATAACAGCCACCGCCTCCTTGAATACAGGATGGCCGCCCTCTCCGGTCAGCTTTTCCACCACAGCCGAAGCTATGTCGATGGGTTTCTTCTTATATGCCTTGGCAGCTGCCATGGCTCCGTTACACTGGTACTCGCACAGGTCCGGGCGGTTGGATAATACGACCTTGGCGAATTTCTCCTCATACCCGCAGGCTGCAAATGCCTGCTTCAGCTCCTGCTCCATCATATCCAGAATTTTCTTCACAGTATGCGTTCTCCTTTGCTATAACAATTCCTTCCGGGAAAGCTAAAAGTGCCCCGGCTGACGCCGGAGCAATTCATAAGCTCTTTTTTACAGATCATTATACACGTGAAAGATACTCGCCGGTCCTTGTATCAATCTTAATCTTGTCGCCGATCTCCACAAATAAAGGTACATATACGGTAGCACCGGTTTCTACGGTTGCAGGCTTGTTGGCTCCCTGAGCCGTGTCACCCTTAAAGCCCGGCTCTGTCTCAGTGATCTCCAGCTCTACAAACAGGGGAGGCTCCACAGAGAACACATTGCCGTTGTAAGAACAAACCTTACATACTTCGTTCTCCTTAACAAACTTCAGGGCATCGCCGATAATATCATGATTCAGGGCAACCTGATCATATGTTTCCTGGTTCATGAAGTTAAACAGGTCGCCGTCAGCGTAAAGGTACTGCATATCTACTCTGTCAATCCTGGCCTGTGGGAATTTTTCAGTCGGACGGAAAGTGCGCTCTACAACGCCTCCGTTAATTACGTTTCTAAGTTTGGTACGCACGAAGGCAGCGCCCTTGCCAGGCTTAACATGCTGGAATTCCATGATCTGAACAACCTGTCCATCAATTTCCAGTGTAACGCCATTTCTAAAATCACCTGCTGATATCATAAAGATATTCCTCCTTGAGTTCGTTCACGGCGCCGCGAAAGCGCCAGGTAAGACTTTAATCTTTTATATTCTATACTATGTAGACAGCATTTTCAAGGCTTTTTTTCCCGGCAGTGCAAATTTCTCCAAAATACAGTTAAATTCCGGCCCTGCAATGTATCTCTTCCACAATTTCCTCCACGCTGCGTCCGTTTACATCCACGATCACATGGGATGCTTCCAGATAGACCGGGCGGCGCATTGCCAGCAGGCCGCGGATCCTTGATTCCACATCCCCGCCCTGAAGCATGGGCCTGTCGGATACATCCCTTCCAATCCTGTCCATCACAGTCTCCGGAGAAACATCCAGATACACCACGCAGCCCAATTTTTTAAGAAGGATCCTGTTCTCCTCCCGCAAAGGAAGCCCGCCTCCCACAGAGATGATGGAGTGGTCCGTATGGGCCAGCAATTCCTCCAGCACGCCTGTCTCAAGCCTGCGGAAAGCCTCCTCCCCCCGGGTGGCAAAGATCTTGGAAATGGCCATACCGGCCGCTGCCTCGATCCTCTGGTCCGTATCAATGATAGGAAGGCCGTACTCCCTGGCATAGCAGTCGCCCACACTGGTCTTTCCGGCTCCCATAAACCCAATCAGGATCAGGTTATGCTTTGCCTGTGACATGGACAGATGATCCTGGATCAGCTGCCTTGCCATGGAGATAGTCTCCTCATCCACCCTGACCTGGGGATTCCAAAGTTCATAGGCAATAATACCCTGGTACAGCAGCATGTCCAGTCCGTTGACAGCCTTTCCGCCTGCCCCCTCCACCAGTTCCATAAACCTGGTCCTGGCCGGTGTGTACACGATATCCACGCCTGTATGGATCAGCTCATAAAAGTACCTGTCCTCTACGATCACATCCTCCACATGGGGATGCATACCCACGCTGGTGGACTGGATCGCCAGATATCCGCCCTTTTCCTGGGGAATGGATTCATAACCATCCAGGGGCAGAGCGGACGCAAGGTTCCGTCCCACAAGCCGGTTGATGTACTCAGCCAGCTCCTGGGCCCTGTCCAGATTGCGGTTCATGATGTAAATGGATGCTGCTCCCTCTTTGGCCAGCACATAGGCGGCTGCCTTGGCCGCGCCTCCTGCGCCTATCAGGATACACCTCTCCCCGCCCACATGGATCCCGGCCCCCAAAAGGGCGCGGGTCAGGCCGGCGGCATCCGTATTATATCCCTTATAGCCATGTTCCGTCCGCACCAGTGTGTTGACCGCACCAATGGCTTTGGCGTCCCCATCTATGTCTGTCAGGAATTCCATGACCCTTTGTTTATGGGGCACGGTCACGTTCATTCCCAGGATATTCAGGGCAAAGGCACCTTTTACCGCGTCCCCCACCTGCTCATTTTCCACTTTAAAGGGCACATAGGCCAGGTTCACCCCTGTCCGCCGGGCATAAAAGTTATGCATCAGCGGTGACATGGAATGCTCCACCGGGTTGGCTATGAGTCCGCACACTCTTGTCTTTCCGTCCATTTTGCTGTCTCGCTCCCTAATCCTTCTTCTCATGCCTTCCTGCGGCATTGTCTTTTATAAAAATACAGTACCGGTTTTTCCAGATACCGCTTCAGGACGATCTGTATCTCCTCCTTCGGATTCATGGGTTTTACCAAAATACTGTAGATACCGGCCCTGTTGGCGCCGTATACATCTGTAAAAAGCTGGTCCCCTACAAAGATAGTCGTCTCCCGATCCGTGCCCATCCGCTCCATGGCCCGCTCATAGCCATCCCGCTTTGGTTTCCCTGCCTTGTGTATATAAGCTGATCCCACCTTGTCCGCAAAGTGTTTGACCCTGGGTTCCTTATTATTGGACAGCAGGCATGTGTTCATGCCGATCTGATGAAGGTGTTCAAACAACTCCACGGCCTGGTCATCCGCCGGTGCATCATGGTTTGCCAGGGTGTTGTCGATATCAAATATGACGCCCCGGATCCCATTGGCGTGATAGTGGTCATAGGGAATCACATAGGCCGATACCTCGTACCGCCTGGGGTAAAACATTTCCAGCATAATTTACATTGATCCTTTCTTTCATCCGCTTATTTCTTAAGCAGCTTTCCAATCTCATCAATAAACGTGTTCACATCCTTAAACTCCCTGTACACGGAAGCAAACCTCACATAGGCCACCTCATCCAGCATCTTCAGCTTCTCCATCACCAGTTCACCGATGACAGAGGTGGGGACCTCCTTTTCCTCCATGTTAAAAATCTGGTTCTCGATCTCATCGATCACAGTGTTGATCTGCTGTGTTGATACAGGGCGCTTATGGCAGGAATGGATGATTCCGGCCTCAATCTTGGAGCGGTCATATGTCTCCCTGGAATCGTCCTTCTTGATCACCATAAGCGGCATGGTCTCCAGCTTCTCATAGGTTGTGAACCGCTTTCCGCAGCTCTCACACTGTCGGCGCCTGCGGATGGAACTGTTGTCATCCGCAGGCCTGGAATCAATGACCTTTGTATCCTGTTCATTGCAATATGGGCATTTCATCTTTTTATACGTCCTTTCCTTCATTCACGGCTTAAGTGCTTCATATATTTTAACCGAATAAGGTTTGAATCGCAAGGACTTTGTATTTATTTTCGCAAGTGTCTGGACGAATCCCATGTCCCGCCTTATAATAAGACCCATAAATAAACCAAATGTACAGAAAGGCTGATTCCACATGAATACTCTCAAGGTTAAAAATATTGTTTTCGGGGAAGGGATCCCAAAAATATGCGCTCCCCTGGTCGCCACCGGCTATGAGGTCCTTATTAAGGAAGCCGCGCGCTTTCCTTCTCTTCCCATTGATGTGGCAGAGTGGAGGGCTGACTGGTATGAGGGGATCCTAAGCCCCGACACCTCCCTGGAGGCCCTTCCCGGCCTCACAGATGCCCTTAAGGGCATTCCCCTTCTCTTTACCTTCCGCACCCATAAGGAGGGAGGTAATCTGCCCGCCTCCGCGGACGCCTACTGCGAGCTGCTGCGCCGGGCCATTGGTTCGGGGTTCATCGACATAGTGGATGTGGAGCTGTTTACAGGAGATGGGATCGTCCGGGAATTGACGGATCTGGCCCACCGAAACGGGATCAGGGTCATCCTGTCCAGCCATGACTTCAGCGCCACACCGGATAAAGAGGAGATCTTAAACCGCCTGAAACACATGGAAGCCCTTGGCGCGGACATTGCAAAGATCGCAGTCATGCCAAACTCCCCGGCGGATGTGCTCACGCTTTTATCAGCCACGGAACAAGCTTTTCGCACCCTCTCCTGCCCTGTTATCTCCATGTCCATGAAGGGCACCGGGCTGGTCAGCCGGTTAAGCGGGGAAATATTCGGATCCTGTCTGACCTTTGGCTCCGTGGGAGGCGCCTCCGCTCCGGGACAGATTGATGTAACGGAGTTAAAGATGATTCTGGAGACCATGCACAGAGGGCTCACGGGCTGAGCAGTTACGAATCCTCTACCCAGATGGTTTTGATGCCAGCGCCGCGATGGATCACGGATTAGCCGGGGGGATTTCACATTTTTTTCACAAACAGCACATAGAATCATCACATTTTTCCTGTATTGTAAAAAATGTAAAAAAGCTAATGCTTTTCATACAACTTTTTCTCACAAACCGGCCGGCAGGGTATACCCTGCCGGCCACTCCTCCGTTTGGATTATAATTTTTTGTCAGACGCAAAGCCGTGTGTCCTGATCAGCATTTTATGTTCTCCGTCACTTCTTTTTCTTTTATATCCACCAGAATAATGTCATTGCCCACCTGGCAGATGTCACAGAAGGGAATGATATACTCCTTTTCCCTTCCAAGAAAACCGCAGATACAGCCCGGGCCGGGCACGATCAGAGCCAGTAGGCACCCTGTCTCCATATCAAAATCCACATCCCCCACAAACCCCAGGCGTTTGCAGGTCTTTACATTGATTACTTCCTTTTGCTTTAAATCATAGATCCGCGTAGTCGTAACCTCCGGCTGCTTCTTACTACTTATATATGCAGCCCTGAACCCATTTAGACTTTGTCACTGCCTTTCCCTATCCGGAAATTTAAATTGGACAGGGAAAAACAGCACTCCAAAAACTACGGTAACAACTCCGGGACCAGGCCGATCACCTGCATTGCAATGACAAGAATAAGCATGATGATATTTATAACAACGCCCACAATAGAAAGGATCAGTCCAGCCTTTGCCTGTGCGCTCAGCCCATTCTCCCCCTTTGACATAATGGCAAATATGATTCCGAGAATTCCAAACACTATGGCAATCCAGTTGCAGCAGCATGTGACCAGGGCCAGGATTCCCATGACCAGTGAAGTGATGGCCATGCCGTTCTTATCCTCAGCGGGTTTCCGGTACTGGGTCTGATATTGGGTCTGGTACTGATTCTGCCCATCCCCCTGATACCCCTGCTGATATCCTGGTCCCTTCTGATATCCTGGTCCCTGCTGACATACCGGCCCCCGCTGATCCGGAACCTGCAGCTGACCTGGATCCTGCACCTGGCCTGGGTCCTGGTGCCGCCCCGCGCCCTGATGCACCGGCTCCTGCTGTCCTGAATAGGATGGAGGCGCTGTCTTATAGACCGGTTCTCCCTGATTCGGTCCGGTCCCGTTCCGGCTGTTGGGGTTCTGGCTGTTGGGGTTCTGGCTGATGGGGTTCTGGCCGCTTATATTCCGGCTGCTCCCCTTCTGGGTTCCCATATTATGGGTTCCCTGGTCCAGGGCACCCGGCTGGCAGCGCCCTTCTTGGCGGCTGCCGGAATCAGTCCCGTAGGAATCGGCATCCCCTCCATGGTTCCACGCGTCATGCTGGTCCGCTGCCCCTGGCTGGATCCATGTATCTGTTACTGAAGATGAGGCGGGTGCCTGGCTCCAGGAACTGTCCTGGGGTTCTGCCGGGCATTCCGGCTGCCTGGACGCTCCAACCGGTTCCTCTGCGTTGTTCCCGTTATCTGTTCTATTCAAGCCGGGGCCGCCTTCCCCTGCATAATTGGCATGATCATGTTCGTTGTCCATGTATTGTCCCCTTTCTCTGGCATGTGTCCTTTGGTCAAAGCATACGTGAAAAGTATACCATAACTTACAAAAAAATACAATCCGCCGGAAACCTGCCCCGGCGGACTGCGTCTTGTAATTGTCTTCTCTTTTATCTGTTCCTTTAGAACAGGGGAACTACGGCACCCTCATATTTTTCTTCCATAAATTGCTTTACCTCCGGGCTGGTCAGTGCCTCTACCAGCGCCTTGGTAGCGTCTGTAGTCTCATCGCCTTCCCTTACAGCCACAATGTTTCCATAGGTGGTTGCTGCCAGGGATTCGGAGTCCTCTGCCGCAAGGGCATCGCTCACCTTAAGTCCTGCCTCAATGGCATAGTTTCCGTTGATGACCGCAATGTCGCAGTCAGGAAGGGAACGTGGAAGCTGTGCGGCTTCCAGCTCTACGATATCCAGATTCTTGGGATTCTCAACAATGTCGTTTCTGGTGGCTTCCAGACCCACGCCTTCTTTTAACTTGATCAGTCCCTGTGCTTCCAGAAGCAGCAAAGCCCTTGCCTCATTGCTCACATCATTGGGAACCAGAACGGTTGCTTTATCCTTTAACTCATCCAGGGAGCTCGTCTTTCCTGCATAGATCCCAAAAGGCTCATAGTGGATGGCTCCTGCACTTACCAGTTTGGTGCCGTTCTGCTCATTAAAGGAATCCAGATATGGCTTATGCTGGAAATAGTTGGCATCCAGATCTCCTGAATCCAGGGCGTTATTTGGCAGCACATAGTCTGTGTACTCCACAATGTCCAGCTCATAGCCCTTTGATGCCAGGACTTCCTTGGCAGCGTTTAAGATCTCAGCATGGGGAGCCGGGCTTGCGCCTACAATAATCTTCTTCATTTCTCCGGCGGCCGTGGTTTCTGCTGCCTCAGTTTCAGCGGCTGTGGTTTCTGCCTCAGCACCTGCCGCAGTGGTATCCTCTGCCGTGGTTGGGGCTGCTGTGGTATCTGCGGTTGTCTCCTTCCCGCTGCCTGAGCAGGCTGTCAGTGCTCCTGCGGCCAGAGCTGCGGCCAGAATAGCTGCTCCTAATACTCTCTTCTTCATAATGTTTTCCTCCTCGTTTCAGGGTTTACCCCTTATTTTTTACCCATGACGGGCTGTTTTATCATCAGCCGGAGCCCTCCTCTTTTTGCGATATCCTTATCACATCAGGAAAGCCCCGGGAGATTTATCGTTTCTGTTTTATCTGTTCCGCTTTACCGGTGCTGCCTCATTGGCTCCGTCTTACCGGTTACGTCTTACCGGTTCCGCCGGTTGCCGTCCTGATCAAACAGGCTCTCGATCAGCGGACCCTCTTATCGCCCCTTCTGGACATTCTCATGAACACTTCCTGGATCAGCTGTACAATAATGATCAGAAGCACTACGGTAACCATCATCATATCTGTCTGATAGCGGTGGTAACCGTAACGGATCGCAATGTCGCCCAAACCGCCTCCGCCTGTAAAACCGGCCATGGCGGAATAGCCCAGGATCGTTGTGACGGAAATGGCTGCCCCTACCAGCAGGGAGGGCTTTGCCTCAGGCAGCAGCACCTTCACGATGATCTGCCAGGTGGAAGCCCCCATGGATTTGGCCGCCTCTATAACTCCGGCATCCACTTCCTTTAAGGAGGATTCCACCATACGGCCGATGTAAGGGGCCGCGGCAATGACAAGAGGCACCACCGTGGCGTTGCAGCCAATGATCTTGCCCACAATCATTCTCGTAATAGGGATCACCATGATCAGCAGGATAATAAAGGGAATGGATCTGAGTACATTGATCACCAGTCCCAGGACTTTATTAAACAGGGGAACCGGCCTGATGCCGTCCTTGTCCGTAACCACCAGGGCAATTCCCAGCGGAATGCCGATCACATAGGAAAGAGCGGAGGACAGGAACACCATATAAAGTGTTTCCCCAATCCCTTTTATAAGCATCTGCATGGTTGTTGAATCAAACTGCATCTCACCGCACCTCCTCAAACGCCACATTGGCTGTCTTTAAATAATTGCATATCCTGCCCGCATCCGTATCGTCCTCAGGCAGCTGGATGATCATCTGCCCCATGGCCTTGCCCTCGATATCCCTTGTGTCCGCGTGCATGATATTCACCGGCACCTTACAGGCCAGCACCATGTTCGCGATCACAGGCTCCGAGGACTCCCTTCCGTCAAATATGATACGGATCTGCCTGGAGGTTCCAAAGCTGGTCCTCTGGGCTGTCACATCCCCCAGGATCAGCTGACGGCCGATATCAGATTTGGGACCCGAAAAAATTTCAGACACCTTTCCCACCTCTGCAATATGGCTGTGATCAATAATAGCCACCCTGTCACAGATCGCTTCGATAACAGCCATCTCATGGGTGATCACAATGACGGTGATCCCCATCTCCTTGTTTATCTTCTTCAGAAGTTCCAGTATGGACTTGGTGGTATTGGGGTCCAGGGCGCTGGTGGCCTCATCACAGAGAAGTACCTTTGGATTGGTGGCCATGGCCCTTGCAATAGCCACCCTCTGCTTCTGCCCGCCGGACAGCTGGGCCGGATACGCCTTCATCCTGTCCTCAAGGCCCACCAGGCGCAGCAGTTCCTCCGCCCGTTTTTTCGCCTCACCTTTGGCTGTCCCGGCAATTTCCAGGGGGAAGCACACGTTCTGGAGCACATTCCTCTGCGCCAGGAGGTTAAACTGCTGGAATATCATTCCCATGGACCGCCTGGCCAGCCGCTTCTCCCTGTCCTTCATGGCCGACAGGTTCTTTCCCTCAAAGATCACCTTGCCTGAAGTGGGCACCTCAAGATAATTAATGCAGCGCACCAGGGTGCTTTTGCCTGCCCCTGACAATCCGATAATACCAAAAACCTCTCCGCTGCGGATCTCCAGATTAATATCCTCCAGCGCTGTCACCGGGCCGCCGGACGTCTGAAACTGTTTTCCCAGTCCCTCCAGACGTATGATGGCATTTTCTTTGTTATCTTCCATGGCTTTTGTTCCTTTCTTCTGTTATTCCAGTATTTAATCCGCCTTGGCAAGTTAGGTCGGGCGCCGGGCGATCCCCATGATATGATTTTGCCGGAGCCCCTGAATAAAACAAAGAATCCTGCCCGCGGGATTCTCCGCCTGCGGCGGGTCGCTTCAGCAACATCTTCCCTTCCGCCGCAGCGCAATCCCCGCGGAGCGTTATTTGTATCATAGGGATTTTCAGAGGAATTTTCTATGATATAAAAAGGGCCGCACGTCCTGCAAGGACTTGCGGCCTGAAAGATTCTCTCCCAAAGCAACTCAATCTAAATTCATCACAATCCATACAGTTGGTACTTACATTCAGTTTTTTGCCCATGCGGATACACAGCACATCATCATGTACATGCCGTTCATCATATCCATATTCATCTGCATGGCTTTGAACTGATTCATAAGATCCTCCTGTATTTATTCTCTATAGATCAACTAGGAATTGTCTTAGTTAAGAAGATACATCACCCAATGGTATTTGTCAAGACTTTTTTGCAGTCTGATCCTGCTCTGATATGATCCTGATCTGATCCTGCTCTGATCCTCATCCGGTTCTGATCTAATCCTGATCCAGTATAAATGCCTGTGCCATGCCCTGAAGTTCCTGAGCCTTGTCCTGATCCAGATCGGCCAGATATGGATTTCCCACAGGCGTCTCCTGGAATAACAAAGCATAGGCCGTACATGCTGCCAGATACGTCCCCTCCACGGAAGGATGCTGACCATCCTCCCCCCAGAGCTGCAGTTCCTCATCCTGCTCCAAGGCTTTGGCAAATACTTCCCCTCCGGGGATCAGCAGCGCGTCCAGCTCCTCTGCAATGGTCCTGTATCCGGCTGCCAGCTGTCCCTGCACCATTTCCCTGGAAAAGGCACCTGCGCCTTCCTCCGGTGCCCAGGTCATGAGAAATGCGGTCTGGCCTCCTGCGGCCTTGATCATCTCGTCCAGTTTCCGCGCATAGGGGTACATATCCTTTTTTGCATTGAAAGCAACAGCCGCATTGGTGTTCTCCTGAAGGACCACAAAATCCCATGGTTCACTTTGCAGCGCATCAGTAAGGATCTCGCCCAGTTCATCTTCCGGGTCTGAAAAGCGCTGGAGCGTATAGGACCCCTCCGTCAGGTCATACACATCCGCCCCATGCCCCCCGGCCTGCGCCATCTCAAAGAACATACCCGGAAGATCATTGGTATATGTATGGCTGTTTCCCACAAAAAGGATCTTATCCCCGTCCTTGACAACCGGATCAGGAATCTTCCTGTATGTTTCCCCGGACGCTTTAGCGCTGTCGTCTTTCCCCTCATCCTGCTCTGCATCCTGTGCAGATCCTGTTGTGGTTTCCTCCGATGGCTCCTGCTGTTTTGCAGGCTGGGCCGTGGTCCGGTCACCGCCATCTTTGCTGTCCGCACCGCATCCTGAAGACGCGGCCGCAGCCATGGCAATTGCCAACACGGCCGCCATAATCCTGATCCTTTTCATACCCTTCCTCCCATGCCAGCTTACTGGCATAACAATCCGGCATAATAATCTGCCGTTAAACCGCTGCATTGTCCGATCCCGGGACCTCTGCCTGCCGATCCCGGCCCCCTGTCCTGCCGATCCCGGCCCCCTGTCCTGCCGATCCCGGCCCCCTGTCCTGCCGATCCCGGCCCCCTGTCCTGCCGCCTCCGGCAGGACAGGGGTTCCCTATTTTATCATCTGATACCAGGTCAGCGGCACAGCTCCACGATTGCCTGAGCAAATATCTTGGCGCTGACCACCAGCTCATCCACCACCGCGAATTCATCCGCGCCGTGCATCCTGTTATCCGTATCCGGAAGGGCCGCTCCAAAGGCAACGCCGTTCTTCAGGTGATGCACATAGGTACCGCCGCCAGTGGATTCACAGCTTCCCTGAAGTCCTGTGTACTCCTCGTAGCAGGCCAGCAGCGTTTTTACAAAGCGGGAGTTTCCATCCACATGGTGAGGAGGCACCATGGTCTCATTCTCCAGTGTCACGCCCTTGTCTGCCATGTTTTTCTTCACTGTCCTGAGTACATTATCCTCATTGGAGCAGATGGGGCAGCGGCTGTCAAATATGCCTTCCAGACTGTCTGATGAAACAGTCAGCATACTGAACGCAAGGGTAAGGGCTCCGGACAGTTCATCCTCCATGGCGATCCCGGCAGCCTTTCCGCAGGTGTCTCCGTGAGGAAACAGCTCCACAAGCGCTTTGACAGCGTCCATCTGCCCGCATTCTGCCAGGGGCAGACGCGTCAGGTATAACAGAAGTCCGGTGAGGGCATTCTTTCCCTCCTGGGGAGTGGAGGCATGGGCGCCCTCTCCCTGGGCAGTGATACGGAATACAGGGAAGCTGCCTTCAAAGCCAAAGGAAATACCTGTCTCCGCCTTCATCTCCTCCGCCAGTGTCTCCAGGGTTGCCAGATCGATTCCCTCCACCGTTGCCTTGGCCTTGCCCGGCACTACGTTGGCCTTGATGCCGGCCTCCACCTTCACAAGTCTGGGCACTGCCTCGGAAGCCTTAAACTCAGCATGGAAATGTCCCTCCAGGCGCCCTTTTTCAATGTTGATCACAGGAAATTCCGCATCTGGTGAAAATGTCATGGGAGCTTCCTTTTCCTTGTCATAGTAATAGGCTATATCAGAGCTTCCGCACTCCTCATCCGTTCCCAGGATCAGGCGGACGTTCTTATTCAGGGGGATCCCCAGCTCCTTCACCGCCCTCATGGCATAGAGGGCTGCCACTGCCGGGCCCTTATCATCCGCAGTGCCGCGTCCAAACAGCTTTCCGTCCTTAACAACCGGCTCATAGGCCGATGTCTCTGTCCATCCCTCGCCGGCAGGCACTACATCCAGATGGGCCAGGATATCCAGCTGGCTTTCCTTGTCATTGAGATCAGCGGTTCCCACGTAATTATCATAATTGGTAATGGAAAATCCATAGCCCTCAGCCATGGAAAGGGCTGCCTGGAGGGCCTCAAAGGTTCCCTCACCGTAAGGTTTTCCTTCCGTATAAGGCATCTTCTCGCTGTTGATCCTGCAGAGCCTGCAGATATCCTCTATCATATCTTCCCTGTGGCTGTCAATAAATCCTTCAATCTCTTTTCTATAATCCATTTTAAGAACTCCTTTTCTCTAATTCAACATGGATGCCAATGTCTCATTGACCACTTTTCCATCGGCCTTGCCCTTTACCCTTGGCATCAGCACCTTCATGATGGCCCCTTTATCCTTTGCTGTGGGGAATGCCAGCCCCAGTTCCTCCAGAACGGAAGCTATGACTTCTTTGATCTGCTCCACACTCATGTCCTCCGGCGCAAATTCCCTGTACACAGCAAGCCTTGCGGCGGCATCCCGGCGGATATCCTCACGGTCGGCCGGAGCCAGGTCATAGGTCTCCTGGGTCTGCTTGATCTCCTTTTTCACGATCGCGTCTTCCTCCGCCTCGGTCAAAGGCTCCCTCTTATCTATCTGTGCGTTCTTAAGGGCGGATAACAGCATGGAAAGGGAATCCTTCCTTGCCTTGTCCTTTGCCTTCATGGCCTCCACCATGGCTGCCCTTACAACATCAATTTTACTCATGTCATTACCTCCTTACATTTCCCTGTTTCATTATGCCTTGCCAAATTCACTGAGCCTCAGGTTGGGGTTGCGGTCCAGGACCATTCCCACGCTCCAGCTGTTAATGAACAAAAGCAGCGGATTGTCCTTAAGATCCTTGATTCGCTTCATATCGGATGTTCCCTGGATCCGGGCCACATCCACCTCCTCCGGATTCTCCACCCAGCGGATATGCTCAAAGGGAAGTTTCTCCAGAATAACCTCCACATTATACTCATTCTGGAGGCGGTATGTCAGCACTTCAAACTGCAGCACGCCAACCACCCCCACAATGATCTCCTCCATCCCTGAATTAAATTCCTGGAAGATCTGGATAGCGCCCTCCTGGGCGATCTGGTTCACACCCTTAATAAACTGCTTGCGCTTCATGGTATCCACCTGGCGCACCCTGGCAAAGTGCTCGGGCGCAAAGGTGGGGATCCCCTCAAACTCAAACTTTTCATTGGAGACGCACAGCGTATCCCCGATGGAAAAGATACCGGGATCAAACACGCCAATGATATCCCCCGCATACGCCTCCTCCACGATCTTACGGTCCTGGGCCATAAGCTGCTGGGGCTGGGTCAGACGGATCTTCTTCCCCCCCTGCACATGGTTCACCTCCATGCCGGCCTCAAATTTACCGGAACAGATGCGCATGAAAGCAATCCTGTCCCTGTGGGCCTTGTTCATGTTGGCCTGGATCTTAAACACAAAAGCGGAAAAATCCGGGCGGAAGGGGTCGATCTCCCCGTCCAGCGTCTTTCTTGAAAGAGGCGTGGTGGTCATCTTAAGGAAATGCTCCAGGAATGTCTCCACACCGAAATTCGTCAAAGCTGAACCAAAGAACACAGGCGACAGGTTTCCCCGCTGCACCCGGTCCATGTCCAGTTCATCGCTGGCCCCGTCCAAAAGCTCGATATCGTCAGTAAGCTGCTGGTGATAGTCGTGCCCGATGATACTGTCCAGATCAGCCTCATCCAAATCATATTCCTGGCTCTCCACTTCCTTTGCCCCGCCCATGGCAGCGGTAAAGGTGGTTATCTTTTTCGTAAAGCGGTCGTAAACCCCTTTAAAGCTCTTCCCGCATCCTATGGGCCAGTTCACGGGACAGGTGCGGATGCCCAGCACATTTTCAATCTCGTCCATCAGCTCGTAGGGATCCCTGGCCTCACGGTCAAATTTGTTGATAAAGGTAAAGATGGGGATATGGCGCATAACGCATACCTTAAACAGCTTAATGGTCTGTGCCTCCACACCTTTGGAGCCATCGATCACCATGACGGCCGAGTCAGCCGCCATCAGGGTACGGTAGGTATCCTCGGAGAAGTCCTGGTGTCCCGGCGTATCCAGAATATTGATACAGAATCCTTCATAATTAAACTGCATGGCTGACGAAGTAACGGAGATACCTCTCTCCTTCTCAATCTCCATCCAGTCAGACACCGCGTGCTTGGCTGCCTTGCGGCCCTTTACGGTTCCGGCCAGGTTGATGGCGCCCCCGTAAAGCAGGAACTTCTCAGTCAATGTGGTCTTACCTGCATCGGGATGGGATATGATTGCAAATGTCCTCCGCTTTTTAATCTCTTCTGCCAACTGGTCATCTATCTTTGACAAGTTTTTGTCCTCCATTTTTTAGTATTTGTTCCAATGCACTTTTTAAGTCTAATTTTTTATTTTATTATGAATATGACCATAAGTCAAGGCTTATCCTCTCACATCCCATGGCAATACGCTTCAGCCGCAGATCTCACTGAGAAGGGAATCCGCCACTTCCTCCTTGGACATCATGGGAAGCTCCTTTTCCATCTTCTCTGTGATGATCGTGACCACATTGGTATCCGTGCCGAATCCCGCGCCCTCCACCTTCAGGTTATTGGCAACGATCATGTCAATATGCTTTTTCTTAAGCTTTGCCCTTGAGTTTTCCAGCATATTCTGGGTTTCCATGGAAAATCCGCACAAAAACTGCCCTTCCCTGCGGTGGCTGCCCAGCCAGCCAAGGATATCGTCCGTGCGCTCCAGGGCAATGGAAAGATCGCTGTCCTTTTTCTTTATTTTCTCAGTTCCCACCGAGGCCGGCCTGTAATCAGCCACTGCAGCTGCCTTGATAATAATATCCTGTTCCCGGCTGCGTGAAGTGACCGCCTCAAACATCTGTCTGGCGCTCTCCACTGCCACCACATCTGCAAACAGGGGCGGCGCCATGTCCACGGGACCGCTTACCAGGGTGACCTGGGCACCGCGGTACGCCGCAACCCGGGCAATGGCATATCCCATCTTGCCGGTGGAATGGTTGGTAATGTAGCGCACCGGATCCATGGCCTCCCTGGTGGGACCGGCTGTCACAAGGATCTTCTTCCCTGCCAGGTCCTTTGGATAGCCTGCCTCCCGCAGGATATATTGGTATAACACCTCCGGCTCCGGCATCTTTCCGGCCCCGATATCCCCGCAGGCCAGATAACCGCAGGCCGGGTCGATAACCTCCATCCCATACCCGCGGCAGATCTCCAGGTTACCCTGGAGAATAGGGTTCTCATACATATTGGTATTCATGGCAGGGGCTATGATCTTTCTGCACCTGCACGCCATGATCGTGGTAGTCAGCATATCGTCCGCAATGCCGTGGGCGATCTTGCCAATGACATTGGCGGAAGCCGGGGCCACCATCACCACGTCCGCCTGTTTTGCCAGGGCCACGTGCTCCACGCTGAACTCAAAGTTGCGGTCAAATGTGTCCACCAGGCATTTGTTCCCTGTGAGACTTTCAAATGTAATGGGGTTGATGAAATTAGTGGCATTCTCTGTCATGAGCACATGCACCTTTACCCCCTGCTTTACCAGCATGCTTGCCAGGCCGGCAATCTTATAAGCTGCTATACTTCCTGTCACTCCAAGAAGAACGGTCTTTCCTTTTAACATATCATCCTCCATGCGATCCTCTGGTTGTCTTTCCCGTTTTTCTATGTTACAATCCATGATAAAGTATATCACATATTTTTTCCAATGGAAAGGAGTTCCCCCCAATGATTTTAGCCATTGATATGGGCAATACAAACACCGTGATCGGCGGCATAGACGAAGAAAAAACATATTTTATCGAGCGGGTCACCACGGATCAGGGACGGACCGATACAGAATACGCTGTGAGTTTTAAGAACATTTTGGAAATGCACCAGATCGATATTTCCACCATTGAGGGAGCCATTCTCTCCTCCGTGGTCCCTCCCCTTAATTCCACTATTTTAAGCGCTGTGGAAAAAGTGACCGGGATCCTTCCCCTTCTTGTGGGCTCCGGCATGAAGACCGGCATGAATATTATCATGGACAACCCAAAGACAGTGGGAAGCGACCAGATCGTAGATGCCGTGGCCGCCAGCCATGAACATCCCCTGCCTCTTATCGTCATCGATATGGGTACCGCCACCACTCTGTGCACCGTGGACAAGAAGGGAAATTACATCGGAGGAGTCATCCTTCCCGGACTTAAGGTATCCTTAAATTCCCTGAGCAGCAAGACAGCGCAGCTGCCCTATATCAGCCTGGAGGTCCCCGGCCACGTCATTGGCAAGAATACCATTGACTGTATGAGATCCGGGATCGTGTACGGCAATGTGGATATGATCGATGGCATTTTGGACCGCATGGAAGCGGAACTTGGAGAAGAGCCCACAGTGATCGCCACCGGCGGACTGGCCAAATTCATCACTCCGCTCTGCCGCCATAAGATCATTGTGGACGATGCCCTTTTGCTCAAGGGATTATTGATCTTATATCGGAAAAACACATTACAGGAGCGGTGAGCCGCAGTCCCCTGTCCCATCTCCCTCTGTATGTAAAAGAGATTTTTAGGCGGTTCTCGCCAAATTTAAAACTGCATCCAAAACAGCGCCCGGATCCCCATCCCGGCGCTGTTTTCTCTATCGCTCATATTTCCGTTTTGTATATATTTCTGTTTTGTATATATTTCTGTTTTGTTTATATTTCTGTTTCACCCATATTTCTATTTGGCTGACCGAATTTAATGATCCTCTGTCCCGTCAGCCGCCTTTTGCTCCATTTCCCCAAAAGGCAGAAGAAATTGGGGAAGCCCGCTGGAATAGGGAGCGATATCATAGTGCTGGTAGTAAAGCACGATCCCTTGGGGCGTGAGATAGAAGTTCTCCGCCTGGAAGGTGCTTCGCAGCAATTCAGGGTAATTGTCAAAATAGGTGGATGGATCAGCCTTCAGCCGCTGGGCGATCTCGTATTCGATCCAGTTTTGGATCGCTTCCACATATCCGGGATCGTCCATAAAGAAGTCCCCCAGACGCAGCTGCCTGCCTGTTTCAAAATCCCAGGTCTGGGATGTACGCACCGTCATTCCGTGGGCTCCTCCCGTGAATTCATACTGGTCCAAATACAGGCTGACAATACAGTCATGGTTGTAGGTCACCTGATACCCCATGATAAACTCATAGGAAAAAAAGGGATACCCATTGCTTTTGCCGTACTGGTAATCCGTTACCGCCTGGGGATACAGGCTGTCTTGACAGTGCCTCCTTTTCTCCTCCGCCATGGATCGGTAGAATCCGCTGATGGATGCCGCCGCCTCCCGGCTGCAGGTGCTGGTAAACCCGGGATAATAGATCCGGCAGTTTACCACAGGCGTGCCCTGATATTCCATCTGCTCTGTCACTGTGTACTTTGTTATGGTCTGCATGGAAACCTCATATCTTTTTTTACAATATATGAGCCGCCATGTACCCATATTACGCTCTGGCTTTTTTGATCTCCTCCGTTATCACGGGCACTACCTCGAACAGGTTTCCCACAATGCCGTAGTCTGCGATGCCGAATATGGGAGCTTCCGGATCCTTGTTGATGGCGATAATGCAGTCAGCCCCGCTCATGCCCGCCATGTGCTGGATGGCGCCGGAAATGCCGCAGGCAATGTAAATCTTTGGGGCAACGGTCTTGCCGGTCTGTCCCACCTGATGGGAGTGGCTGATCCAGCCCGCATCCACTGCCGCCCTGGAAGCGCCCACGGTTGCGCCCAGCACATCCGCGAGAGTACGCATAAGCTTAAACCCGTCCGGTCCGCCCAGTCCGCGGCCCCCTGATACAATGATCTCAGCCCCTTCCAGGTCTACCACCTCGCTGGCCGCCTCCCGGATGATCTCAAGGACAGTGGTCCGGATCTTTTCTTTGGGGAAAGAATACGCCTCTTTTATGATCCCGGCCCTGGAAATCCCTGCTTCCGGCTTTTTAAAAACCCCGGGGCGGACCGTACCCAGCTGCGGCCGGCAGTCCGGACATAGAATGGTTGCCATCAGGTTTCCTCCAAATGCAGGACGTGTCCAGGCCATGTTGCCGGTCTCCGCATCCACATCCAGACTGGTGCAGTCCGCGGTCAGCCCGGTCTTTAAGCGGCAGGAAAGCCTGGGGCCCAGGTCACGGCCCGTGGGCGTTGCACCGATGAGCATGGTGGTGGGTCCATATTTCTCTATGAGAAATGTAAGGGCAGCCGTATAGGCGTCCGTGGAGTACTCCTTAAACTCCTCGGAATCCACAACAATGATCTCGTCCGCTCCGTATTCTCCCGATGCCTGAACCGAAGCCTCTGTCCGGCAGCCGATCACCACGGCCACCAGCTTTCCCTCCTGCTTATCAGCCAGTCTGCGGCCCGGGTTCAGCAGTTCCAATCCTACTTTTCTCGGAGTCCCGTCTTCCTTTGTCTCAATCAATACCCATAAATCCTTTGTCTTTGCGTCCATCTGCGGTATCCCCTCCTCCTTATATCAGGCAGGCAGCGCTAAGCACCTGAACCAGCTTGGCTGCCGATGCCTGGTCACTGTCCTCCTTAATGATGACTCCGCCTTTTTTGCGTTCCGGGCAGAAGGATTTCTTCACCTTGGTAGGCGAACCCTTAAGCCCTGCCCGTGTAAGGTCAATATCCGGCAGATCCGCGGCAGTGAGAACAGGGATCACTGCGCGGTTGGCCGCCATCTTCCTCTTAATGGAAGGGTAACGCGGGTCAAAACCAGGCTTGGTAAATGTGATCAGACACGGCATGGTAATGCCGATCATCATATTGTAGTCCGGCCCTTCTTTCAAAACCCGGAAGGTGTTTCCCTCCGCCTCCGCCTCCAGAGCATAGGTCACCTGGGGCAGACCAAGATGCTCCGCGATCTCAGGCCCCACCTGGGCCGTATCCCCGTCAATCGCCTGCTTGCCGCAGAAAATAGCGTCAAATTTTCCCTCTGTCTCCTCGATCTTCCTGATGGTGTGTGACAGAATATAGCTGGTAGCCAGTGTATCCGATCCCCCAAAGGCCCGGTCTGAAACCAGATATGCCTTGTCCGCTGCAATGGCGAGGCATTCCTTTAACGCATTCGTTGCCTGATTGGGGCCCATGGACACCACCACTATCTTTGTATCCGGGTTGGCATCCTTGATGCGTGCAGCTGCTTCCAGCGCGTATCCGTCAAACGGATTGACAATGCTGGGAACGCCGTCCCTGATCAATGTATTGGTCACCGGGTCTATTTTTATTTCCGTTGTATCCGGCACCTGTTTGATACATACTAATATATTCATAATTCATCCCTCATCTTTATAACAGATTTACGCTGCCGCACCTTTTTCCCTTAATTCCTGTGCTCTGCGCTCCTCCTCGTCCTCCGCTGCGATCACAGACCTGTTATATGACAGATCATCCTTTCGTTTATCCCTGGAAGCAATAAATATGTAGCATACAATACCTACCGCAAATCCCCAAGCGGCGCCTCTGGCGACCATGACAGCCGCAATGGCTCCTGCAATGGCCAGGTCCGACTTGTCCCGGCACAGCCCGATACCGCTGGCCGTGCAGGTAAATCCCTGGGACACCAGGCAAAGGCTCATACAGATCGGTGCAATGGGGCGCACCAGGCTTACGATCGGTGTAAAGATCATTGTGATAAACGGCATGTAGTTTCCCGACATGGCGCCGCCGTGCACACTGTAGAATCCTTTCTCTCCGCGGTCCTCATACCCCTGAAGCATGGAGATGGTGAACGCCGCTCCCAAAGGGGATGCAAGTGGCCCAAAGGGGCAGATCAGGCCCAGAACCAGGTTTCTCAACCCTGCTGTAATGCTTACACGGTTTACATTCAGCTCACAGTATTCATCTTCTCTTGACTTGGTTCCGTCCCTGACGATTTCCTTCAGCACCAGGGTGTCGCCAAATGCAACAATATAAATGGCAAATGCCGTGGGAATGGCGGAAATCAATATGGCGGGACTTGGAAATCCTACGGAAAACGGCGACAGTTCTTTAAACATGATTGCAAAATTCGGAATCGTCAAAATAGGAAAGATGGAAAATTCCATGGGGCTCTCACCGGTGAGAGCAGCCAGGATCATTGCCAGGATAACTGCCGGTACAAGTCCAAAGCTTGCCAGCATCTTTGCCACAGGATTCCCCTTTTTAACCCAGCCCTTAAAAACAGGGCTGTACAGCAAAAAGATCATTGCAACCGTGGATACCATGATCGTGATGGGATAGGTTCCCACACGGCCGCCTGACTTGTATTCACCAAAGATCGAAGCAATGGCCGCACCCAGGACAATGCCGCCTTTGATGCTGGGCGGGACAAAGGCAATTACCTTTTTAGCAAGCCCTGTTCCGCCTAAGAACAGGAAGATTGCCGCCAGCATCAGCTGCAGTGCTGCCATGGCCTGGACCTGAAGTTCTGCCGGATATCCCTGGCAAAACGCAATTACAAGGGGCACTGCGGGCATGATCCACCCGCACACCGTGGGATCTCCTGCCAGGGAATTGATAATATAAAGGAATGTGCTGATAAATGCAGCCCCATAGGCAGCTTCCTCACTCACCCCTGTACAAAGCATGATCGTGGATATTGCGCCAAAACACAATACGCCGTTACACATGCCCTGAATTGCCTCAGGAAATGTGGGATTACAATGGATAAACGGAATACGCACCTTAAACATCCCCATTTTTATATACGGCTGCTCCCCGCCATACGGTCTCTTCATAGCCATACCAAAATCCTCCTCACTTTATCACTTAAGTACCATTATCATCTCTTGGTAAAATCTCAATAAAGTTTTGCCAATTCCCTGGATACCACCAGGCGCTGGATCTGATTCGTCCCCTCAAATATCTGGAATATCTTGGAATCACGCATCATTTTCTCCACGGGATATTCCTTGCTGTAGCCATAGCCGCCAAAAATCTGCACCGCATCTGTGGTGACCTTCACCGCATTGTCACTGCAGAAGGTCTTTGCACAGGAGGCCTCCATGCTGACTCTCTTGACACCGGAGTCCAGCAGGCGCATTGCGCCAAATACCAGCTGCCGCCCTGCCTCGGTACCGATCTGCATATCTGCCAGCATCATCTGGATCGCCTGGTTTTCTATGATGGGCTTTCCAAACTGCTCCCTGGTCTTTGCATAGGCCACGCTTTCTTCCAGTGCGTTCTGGGCAATGCCCACTGCCACTGCAGCGTTATAGATACGCCCTGTATCCAGGCCGCCCAAAGCGATCCTGATACCATCGCCCACTGAGCCCAGCATATTGGCAGCCGGTACCCTGACGTCCTCCAGGAACAGGTCACAGGTATTGGAAAGGCGGAGTCCCATCTTGTTTTCATGCTTGCCTACGCTGAGTCCCGGTGTACCGCCCTCTACCATAAAGGCCACCGTCCCCTTGGAGCCAAGAGACCTGTCCACAGTGGCGATAATCACGTACAGATCACTGTATGCGCCGTTGGTGGCAAAGCATTTAGTACCATTGAGTATGTAATCATCCCCGTCCCTGCGGGCCGTGGTGCGCAGGCTCAGTGTGTCAGAACCTGCATTTGGCTCCGTCATGCTGAAGCTTCCATGGGCGCCTGGTATTAAGATATCGGCCGCCCTCTGTTTCTGCTCATCATTGCCCCCCAGCAGGATACACTTAAGGGTCATGGATGTGCTGAGCATGGTGATGGCAAAGCCGGGATCACATCTTCCCATTTCTTCCAGAGCCACTGCCATGGTCACATAATCAAGTCCAGCGCCGCCGAACTCTTCCGGTATCTGCAGACAGTGAAGCCCCATTTCAAACGCTTCCCTGTAAATATCCTGAGGAAACTCTCCCTTATCATCCAGTTCCCTCAGATAGGGTTTCACTCTCTTTGCCATAAAGTCACGAATCAAATCCCTGATAGACAGCTGATCTTCCGTATAAATCATTGCCATATTCCTTCACCTCACAAGTTCAAATTAGATCATTCACAGTTATGGTGTTTCACTACGATAGCCCCGCTTCTTTTCATCTCATCCAGCTGTTCCTGGGTATAACCGTACTGGCTGAGGATCTCCTCAGTGTGATAACCGATGGGTTTGGACTGTTCCAGGGGCGGAAGTCCCATACTCTGGAAACGCACAGGCGTGTCTGTGACAATACCATCCACCCCGTTGTCATAGTGGATCTTTCTGAGGAAATCATTCTCCCATGCCTGAGGATCTGACAGTATGTCATCCACGGTAAAACATTTTCCGGCAGGCGTATCTTTTTCCTTAAAAATCCGTACCCACTCATCCGCATCCTTTTTCATAAAGCCTTCTTCAATGAGGTTGACCACTTCCGTGACACGCCCTTCTGCCAGCACCTTGTTATAGCTGCTGTACACGGGGGAGCCGATCAGGTCGGGCCTCTCGATCAGATCCATACATTTGTTGAATTCAGCGTCATAAACCGGCATGCACAAATAGATCCATCCGCCGTCCCTGGTGGGATATGTGTTGTTGAGAGGGCTGGGCGGGTTCTTTCTGGAGCTGGGATAATGATTGTCATATGTACTGGTCACGATCCCCACTGTCAGGAAATACAGGGCGGTGTGGTACAGGCTGATAAATACACGGTCCCCCAGCCCTGTTTTTGCCTTTTTCACCAATGCCCCGCAGATGCCTGCCGCAAGGGCCACTGAAGTGGGAAGATCCCCCAGGGCGTTGGGCCAGTTCATGGGGGCGTCTCCCTCCTGGGGCAGGGAGCGGAACCAACCGCCCCTGGCCGCATAACAAATGGTGTCATAGCCCGGATTATCTTTTTCCGGACCGCGGTCGCCGTATCCTGTAACCTGGGCGTAGATCAGCCCGGGGTATTTTTCCTTCAGTGATTCGTAATCCAGATGCAGTTTATCCAGGGCCTTCTGGCGCCAGCTGGTGGCAAACACATCCGCTGTCTCCAGCAGTTTATGCAGCGCCTCCATTCCCTCCGGCTTTTTCAGATCCAGGCAGATATATTGCCGGTTTCCGCCCACCATCATATCCACGCAGTGATTATAATCTTCCTTCATAAAATCGATCATCTTAAATGACGGCCCTAAATGTCTGCTGGGATCCCCCTGGGGCCGCTCAATCTTATACACGGTTGCGCCCCAGTCAGCCAGCAGCCGCGGTGCTCCGGGAACAGCCACATATTCTGCCAGTTCAATAACTTTAATGCCTTCTAATGGTTTCATAGTCGGAATACCTCTCTTTGTCATCTTACAATCAGCAGTAATTGGATGTCCTTATCTCCCCGTCCGCATCGATTACTTTGCGGACCAGAGTAAGGCGCTGAACCGTGCGGGGGCCTTCCTCAAACCACATGGCGCGGGCATCCCGGTACAGGCGTTCCACCGGCCCGTAAGGATTGTCCTCAAAGTATCCGATCCCGCCGAAGATTTCCAGACAGCCGTCCGACACGGTGCGGACCGTATCAATTCCGTGAAGTTTCATCATGGATGAGATCATTTCTATATCCTCACCCCTGTCCGCTTTCTGGGCGCAGTCCCGTACCAGCAGCCGCAGTGCATGGACCTGCGTGGCCATATCTGCCAGCATCTGCTGCACGGCCTGGCGCTGGATCAGCGCTTTTCCAAAGGTGACCCTGTCCTTTGCCCTGGCAATGGCCAGTTCCAGCATACGCTGTGAAAGTCCCAGCAGGCAGACGCCGATGGATGCACGGGATACGGCCAGGGCATGAAGGAATACGGTGAGTCCTTCCCCTTCCGCTCCCAGACGGTACTCATCCGGTATCTCCATGTCTTCCATAATCACATCCCCATGTCCTGTGCCCCTGCAGCCCATCATATGAGGCATGTTCTCTACTCTCAGGCCCTTTGTGTCAGCCGGAACATAGAACGCCGTATGGCCGCCCTTTTTGCGTTTTCCTTCATCTGAAACAGCGATGATATAGTACGCATCGCAGATATCTGTAAAGGATATCAGGGTCTTGCGCCCGTTCAGGACCCATTTGTCCCCTTTCTTTACGGCTGTGCTGCGGATGTCAACGCCGGAACCGCAGTCAGGCTCGGTGAGGGCAAAGGCCACAAAGAAATCACCGGTCCCCATTTTGGGAAGGTACTCATTCTTCATTTCCTCTGTGCCGTGCTCCGCCATGATCTCCCAGCTCAGTCCGTTTGCTACATGGAAAAACATGCGGATCGCCTGGTTGCCCCTTCCGATCTCCTCCAACACTGTAAAGTACTGCTCCAGGCACAAGCCCATGCCGCCGTACTGGGTGGGAAGGGAAAGGCGGAACATATCGTTTTTCTTACCGATCTCCCACATCTCCGGCGGATAAACATTACTTTTTTCCATTTCCGCGGAAAGGGCTTCCATATCGTTTTCAACTACATGGCGGATCTTCATCCTCAGTTCGTACAGTTCTTTCTCACTGATCCTCTGGTCGTTTAACATTCTTTTATTCCTCCTATTTTTGTTTGATTATTCTTACAAATTTGTTAATCCCGTTCTTCTGCCGGAAACACCAGGCGGATCCAGCGGCTCCGCAGCCAGAGACTCCTCCTCCAGTGGTTCCGGCCCCGGCCCCATAGCTTCAATGGTTCCGCAGGCTCCTGTTTCAGACATGTTTAATATTTCCTCGTCCGAGTATCCCAGTTCTTTTAAGATCGCAGCATTGTGCTCCCCCAGTTTGGGGGCGGGCGCCGCATGTTTCAGGGATACGGGAATGGAACTTATAAGCTGCGGTATCCGTGTCTGAAGTGTTTCACCCGTACATGGGAAATCGCAGTATTCCATCAGTCCCGTATCCTGTTCCAATATGTAATTGACGGCATCCGTCTTATCCATGACCCACATGGCGCATATGTCCTTGTCCTCCAGCCATTTCTTCCATTCCTGCGTTGTCCGGCTTTTAAACAGCTGCTCCATTGTATCAAAGGCTTCTCTGGCCTCCCCGGGATGGCTTAGCTTAAATGGCTTTAATTCTTCCAGACCGTTCAGGGAAAGGAAGGTATCCCAGAATTTATCCTCCAGCATACCCACGGATATCTTTCCGCTGTCCGCTGTCTCGTACACGTTGTAAGCCAGGACCGGGAAGTCCAGCGTATCCGCGGTCAGCCGGCTGCCTGAAAACTGGTACCTGGCATCCAGTATGGAATTCCACCAGACAAACGAATCAAACATACGGATGTCGCAGAACGCCCCCTTACCTGTCCCATTTCTCTGTAAAAGCGCCGCCATAATACTCTGGACCGCAACCATGGCCGTGGACAGATCCACCAGATGGATCGGGCTGGTCTTTCCTCCGTTCAGGGAGAGATAACCGCTGAGGGCCTGGAAATTGATATCGTGAAATGCCATCAGGCTTCTGGGATCATCCTGCCCAAAGCCGGTCAGGGAACAGTGTATGATATCGGGCCTGATCTCCTTCTCATGGCTATAGTCAATTCCCAGACGTTCCATGACTCCGGGACGGAAGTTTTCAATCACCACATCCGCCCGCTCCAAAAGACGGAAGTATGCTTCCCTGCCTGCTTTGCTCTTTAGGTTCAGGGACAGGCTCTTTTTATTGCGGTTCAGCGCTGAAAAATAGTGGCTGACACCATTGATCTTTGGATCATCGCTACGGCACAGATCACCCCTTGATATTTCTTCAATTTTGATCACATCCGCACCCAGGTCTGCAAAAACCTGAGTCGCATAACCGCCCAGCAGGTATCGGGTATGGTCAAGTATTGTCAAACCGGAAAAAACATTTTCTGTCATATTTATGCTTTCCTTTTTTTATCAGATTCAATTCATGGATATCCCCAGATCGTATGCCTCCCTGAGGGCGTCCATGGCCTTTCCGGGCGTGCAGGCATCACCGATCAAGGAAACCTCATGAAACTCTTTCTCTATCTCCTCATACAGGCCACGGTCCGCTTTTGACCCAATGGCAAGGACCACCGTATCAGCAGGGATCTCCTCTGCTCCATCAGGCCCTTCCACCACTACTCTGTCCCTTTTTATCTCCGTGAGACGGGTGCCTGTACAGATCCTGACCCCCAGCTTTCTCAGCCGGTCCATCATAATCCAGCGGGTCGTCTTGCCAATATCCTTTCCCGCCTTATCAAGCATTTCCACAACAGTGACCTTTTTGCTGCCGCTGTTAAGCATCTCATACAGCGCTTCCTGGGGCTCTGCCTTGTACAGGGTAAGGAACCGGAGGGCTTCAGGGGTCAATGTCCCTTCCTCCCCCAGCAGGATGGCTGTCTCAATCCCCACCGCGCCGCCGCCCACGACCACCACATCCGAGCCTGTATCTGCATGTTTCTTAAGCACATCCCAGGCCTGCACAATGTGAGCGCCTTCTTCAGACGGAACTCCCGGCCTTACAGGACGTGCTCCGGTAGCTGTCACAACATGGTCAAATCCTTGTTCCTTCACTGCGCGAAATACTGACTGCACATCCGCCCTGGTGTTAAAACAGAACCGTACCCCCGCCTTTATACAGGCAGACTGCAGATAATCCGCCAGGTAATCAAAATCATGGCGGGCAGGGGGAACGGCCGCCAGCCGCAGCTGGCCTCCACAGCACGGTCCTTCTTCCCATATGACAACCCTGTGTCCTCTCAGAGAGGCCACCCTGGAGAATTCCATTCCGGCCACACCGGCGCCGATTACCAGGATCTTCTTAGGATGGTCCGTCTTTTTTTCAGTGGGCAGGAGTCCGTTTTCATCCCTGAGCAGACTTTCCCTGCCGCACTCGGCATTGCAGAGACATTCAATACTCTTTCCGCTCATGGAATGGTCCAGACATCCCTGGTTGCATCCCACACAGGGCCTGATGTCCTCCACCCTTCCCTCCGATGCCTTGCGGGGAAGTTCAGGGTCCGCCAGCAGAGGCCGGCCAAACACGGCGAAGTCCACATCCCCCCGCTCCACCAGTTCCTCCGCTGTCCGGGCATTCATGCGGTTGCCCATCATCACCGGAATTGAAACCGACCGGCGTATGTTCCTCCCCAGATAGCTGAATACGCCGTGGGGCAGGTCCATGGTTACCTGGGGCACACCGCTCTCATGCCATCCTCCGGTGACACTGATCCCATCCGCGCCTGCCTGTTCCAGCATAGCGGCGATCCGGCACGCCTCCTTGTTGGTATTGCTGCCCGGGACAAAATCACTCCCGCCCATGCGTACCGTGACCGGAATATCCTTTCCCACCTGCCCGCGCACAGCCCCAATGGTTTCCACCAGGAACAAAGCCCTGTTTTCCAGGGAACCGCCATACTGATCCGTGCGCAGGTTGGTCAGGGGGGATAGGAACTGTCCAAACAAATATCCCGAATTAGTACATATCTCTATCCCGTCAAAACCGGCCTCCACCGCCCGTCCGGCTGCCCGGGCAAATGCCTGTTCCAGGTCCAGGATCTCATCTACTGAAAGTTCCCTCGGGGTCTCCCCGGTCATCCGCGTAAAAACAGCTGATGGCGCCACTGCCTGCACCCCGTCTATATAATCCCTGGATTTCGCATACCTTCCCTGGTGGATCAGCTGGGCAAAGGTTTTGGCTCCCCCATCATGGATTACCTGTACCAGCGGACGGAGTTTTTCTGTAAAACAGTCCTCATACAGATTAAACCCGGGCATAACATGCCTGTGGGTGGGATCCACATGGATATTGCCTACGATCACAAGGCCGATCCCTCCTGCTGCGCGGACCCGGAAATATTCCAGGCTGCGCGCTGTAGGCATTCCCCCTTCACTATACCCATCCACCATAGGCGCCATTACCATCCTGTTTTTAAGCTGCAGAGCTCCGATCATGGCTGGGGTATACAGTTTCTTCATGTCTTTTCACTCTCCTTATCTTCTTGGAATCACACGGTCACAGTACAAGATGTCTTAAGCCATGAAGGCTGCAGTATGCATAGACCTCCCAGCCTCTCTTGCACTGGAACTGACAATGTTCACGTCCCATACGGCAAATACTGCGATCACAGTATGAATAAGCATCATTTCCGGCCATGGCAAATACAGCCTGAGCCTTTAAAGATGTATCCAAAAATTTCATCTGCCCTCCTTCGTAGGTAAGTAAATAAATCCACTCGATCCGATGCTCCTCTGTCATTGGATGGCTTCCGCCTCCAACCGAGATCCGGACCGCGTTATGCTGCGCCCCTCCAAAAAACACATAGGAGAGAATATGGGTCCTGTCCTCCTCATCCGGACCAGGCGTCTCCAGGCGCAGGCGCGTTCCATTGCACCCGCACTTGGATCCAGTGAGCGGACATCCTCCATACTCTATGCTTACGCTGCCGCAGCTTTCACACCGGTAAAATACCGGATGACTGCTGTGCATGGGCGGGCGGCGGCTGGTCATACAGGCCGTTGTATAATTTTGTCTTTCCGGAATCATTTGACCTCCATATGTTTTGCCTCGCATTTTATCTTCCGTCTGACGTCTTCCCTTAGCTTAAATTTCTGTACCTTTCCCGTTTCCGTCCTGGGCAGGCTGTCTATGAATTCCAGCCGCTCCGGCCATTTATATTTTGCGGTCCCGTTCTTTTCCATATGGGCCTGTATCTGCGCCAGGTCCATTGGTTTATCCTTATCCTTTAACACCAGGTACGCGCAGGCCTTTTCCCCCATACGGTCATCAGGATAGGATACCACGGCCGCCTCAATGATATTTTCATGCAGCATCAGGATACCTTCTATCTCCACGCTGCTGATATTCTCCCCGCCCCGGATGATAATGTTCTTTTTCCTGCCTGTAATACGTATAAATCCATCATCATCCATGATGCAGAGATCCCCGCTGTGGTACCATCCTTCCTCATCAATGGCAGCACTTGTCATCTCCGGCTCATCAATGTATCCCATAAACACACCGGGACCTTTGGACAGTTCCTCACCCTCCACCCAGGGTCCTACCTGATTGCCCCGTTCATCCACCACCTTAATCTCGGTGCCCGGTACGGGCAGGCCGTCTGTTGTCAGCACTTTTTCAGTGGGGAAATAGGGGGAGACAATACAGTGCGGGGCGCTCTCCGTGGATCCGTAAACCCCCAGCACCTTGATCCCCTTTTTTAATGCTTTCTCTACCAGGGTACGTGGGATGGGCGCTCCTCCGCAGTAAAAGAACCGGAGGGAAGAGATATCCACGTCAGGCCGTTCCTCGATCCGGCGCATGACATCATATGCAATTACAGTAGGCCCCTCGATCACCGTGCACTTTTCCTGCTGGATCATATCCAGGCACCGGTCCACGGTATACCGTTCCAGGAGCACGCTGGTCATTCCGGTTATAAAGGGGACGATGACGCCGTACATTAATCCGGTGGCATGGGACAGGGGAACCGGCATGATCATGGAGTCAAAGCTGTGCAGATCCGTCATGGATATATAGCCCTTCATATTGGCTATAAGATTATTGTGGGTCAGCATCACGCCTTTTCCAACGCTCTCTGTACCGGATGTGAACAGAACAATTGCCACGTCATCGGCCTCGCCCCGGCAATACGCTGCGGGCAGTGCATCCCTTTCCAGGATGTCTGAGAGATGGTCCCATTTTCCCTCCTCTTTGCCGTAAGGAGCATGCTTGTCCACGATCACAATCTTTTTCAGACTGGGAACACTTTCAGCCACCTTCTGTGCCAGTTCCACATGATCGTAATTTCTAAACTCACCCGGAACAAAGATCAGTTTGGAAGAACATTTTGACAACCGGTGGATCAGTTCGCTCTCCCTGAAACCGGTAAGCAGCGGATTGACCACAACTCCTGCCTTCAGGCAGGCAATGAGGATCAGGGTAAACTCCGTCCAGTTGGGCAGCTGGACGGAAACAATGTCCCCTTCCTCCAGTTTACATTCTGTCTTTAAGTAAGCTGCCAGCCGGTCGGATGCCTGGTCCAATTCCCTGTATGTATATGACGAGCCCTGGTCATCTGCAACCATGGCCTTGTCAGGATAAGATCTCACTGACAGCAGCCAGTAGTCCAGCAAGGTAGCATCACCCCAAAGCCCCTGCTTCCGGTATTTTTCCGCCTGTTCTTTGTCAATTTCAACTGCTAACTTCCCCATTGTACCCCTCCTGTTTTGCACAAAAATAGTTAAACAATTCAACATTTTACAGACAATATGCTGTGTGTTTCTGTTTGTTAATTTTTTATTAATTGAATTATATCCCAAAAATATTCATATTTGAATTTATAATCAGTAAATACCGTACAAATATGGACTATTGACTATTTTTGTCTAAATATGGACAAATTATTACATGTGTATCAGTGCTGAAAATTCAACGGCAAATAGCTCTTTTCCGGCTGCTTTCATAGTAATTGTGAATTTATTATCGTTTAGACCCCCTCCCCGCGGCAGAGAATCCAAGAGGAAAAATGTAAGAACGCACATATTGACTTTTTCCAAATATAGATTATTATGGTGGAAGAGAGTATCCTAAAACCTATTATTCTGTTTTACCTTTCTTGAATTTCACAACAGATTCCGAATCATTAATCTGACTCTTTGGAGAAAAGAAATAATACACACAGAGGGGATTTTTATGGCCATTGACGTAAAGAAGCTGTTTGCTGATGCAATAATTGAACTAAGCAATGAAAAACCATTGAGCAAGGTAACGGTCACCGATATTGTGAAACGTGTGGGCACAGGGCGGCAGACATTTTATAATCACTTTCTGGATAAAAATGATTTGATATTTTGGATTTTTCACAGGACACTGCGGGGTGAAAAAAGGATCATTGAAGCAAGCGGCTTTTACGCCTATCTTCTGAGTATCTATGAAAAAGCCAAGCTGAACCAGCCTTTTTTTACTCAGGCATGCCATCTGGAAGGCCAGAACTGCCTTCTGGAATCCATCTACAATCAGACATATAATTATTATAAAGATTACATTTCCAACCGTTTCGGTGAACATGTACTCACAGATGAGTGCCTTTACGCGCTGGCCTTTAATGCCCACGGAGCGTCCAATATGTATGTCAAATGGGCCTGCGATGGTATGTTGGTCCCTCCCGAAGACATGGCGCGCTATGCCATGAATTCCACACCTGACTGCATCAAGGTTTATCTGGTCTCCAAGGGCAGCGAGCCAAAGCAGTTCACCTCGGAAATCGCTTAGATCTCTCTGCTGCCGAAAAGCTCCCTTTGCTGCCGAAAAAAGTGCGGCGGGAAATGGGGATGGATGATGGATATGGAATGATAGAACAGAATGATGAGACAGAAAATGCCGCCGCGCCTGCTGGTGAATCAACCAGCGGACACGGCGGCTTTGGTTTCTTGTTTTTTTATTTGTTTTTCTTTTGTATCGCTTTTTTAACAGTAGTTTTAAGGTTAATAATATCCTTTCCATCATCCCACGAAAAGATAACCCCCCTGAAAGTGCCTGATTTTAAACAAAATTCCAGATTTTCCTCTCCTCATGTGCAAAAAATGGAAATCTTTTTCTGCCCCTAAATCGTATAAAACCCTCCGAATCAGTACATCATTTCGTTATAGCAGATTCATCCAGTACAGCCCTGCCATTTTTTTATGTCAGGGTGGATGGCATTATAACGGAGGTAAGGATTATGTCGGGCTACAAAGTTGAGATTTGCGGAGTCAATACCGCCAAACTGCCTTTACTGAGCAATGAAGAAAAAGAGGAGTTATTTCAAAGGATACTGAATGGAGATAAAGATGCCAGGGAGCAGTATATCAAAGGGAACCTGCGCCTGGTATTGAGTGTAATTCAAAGGTTTTCCAACAGTCAGGAAAACATTGACGACCTGTTCCAGATCGGCTGTATCGGACTCATCAAAGCCATTGACAATTTCGATATAACACAGAATGTAAAATTCTCTACCTATGCGGTTCCCATGATCCTGGGAGAGGTCCGCAGATACCTGAGGGACAACAATTCCATCCGCGTAAGCCGCTCTCTCAGGGATACGGCATATAAGGCATTGTACGCAAGGGAACAGCTTACAAGGACAAATGCCAAGGAACCCACCCTGATGGAGATCGCCCAGGAAATAGGGGTATCCAAGGAAGATATCACCTATGCCCTGGATGCCATACAGACACCGGTCAGCCTTTATGAGCCCGTATACACGGACGGAGGCGACCCTCTTTACGTTATGGACCAGATCAGCGATAAAAAGAATCTGGAGGAAAACTGGGTGGAGGATCTGTCCCTGGTGGAGGCCATGAAGCGCCTGCCGGAAAGGGAACGCCACATTATAGACATGCGGTTCTTTGAGGGCAAGACCCAGACCGAGGTGGCTGAGGAGATCCATATCAGCCAAGCTCAGGTAAGCCGTCTGGAAAAGAACGCCTTAAAGAGCATGAAGACCTATTTAAGTTGATTTGTTATTCCTCATCTATTTAACAGGCAACGTCACAATCGGAGTGAAAGATGAAAATGTGCATTCTTGTCGTACACTTTTTCTTGAAGCCCCTCCCATGATGTGTTACACTTAATATGTTAAGAAATTCCATCCTATTCTTAAAACATAACCGGACAGAAAGTGAACATATCTATGGAACAGAGTGAAAGAAGATTTGCAGTATTAATTGACGCGGACAATGTTTCGCCTAAGTATATCAAGTATATCCTGGATGAAGTAAACGACCAGGGGATCGCCACCTACAAACGTATCTACGGCGACTGGACTGACAATGAAAAGCGCAGTTGGAAGAACGTGCTGCTAGACTGGTCTGTAAACCCCATCCAGCAGTACAGCTACACCACGGGAAAGAATGCCACGGATTCAGCCATGATCATAGACGCCATGGACATCCTGTACTCCGGCAATGTGGACGGCTTCTGCCTTGTATCCAGCGACTCTGACTTTACCAAGCTGGCCCAGAGGCTTAGGGAGGCCGGGATGTTCGTCATGGGGATTGGGGAGCAGAAAACCCCCAAGCCCTTCCGGGCTGCCTGCGACACCTTTAAGCTGCTGGAGATCATATCCTCCGATGATGCGCCGGAAGCCACCGTGATTGAAAACCAGAAAACCATTACCAGCATTGACGAGATCCAGAAAGCCATCACCAAGCTTCTTATTGAGAACAACAGCCAGAACCAGCCGATCATCCTGGCCCGGGTGGGCAACTTTCTCACCAAGCGGTTTTCTGACTTTGATGTAAGGAACTACGGATATTCCAAGCTTTCCACCTTTCTGGAAAGCCTGGACAACAACGACTTCCAGGTGGTCAAGCTTCACGGCGGATTTTTTGTACAGGAAAAAAGCGCCAGCATTTCCAAGGCAGAGGTGGAAAAGGCCATTGCACGCATGATCAGGGAGAACAACGGCCATGTGGACAACCTGAGCATTGTCCATGATGAGCTGAAGAAAATTTTCCCATCCTTTGATGTAAAACAATATGGCTTCAGCCGTATTTCCAGTTTTATCCGAAGTTTCGGAAGCTTTAAGATCAAAGATAATATGGTACAGATGAAGTGATCTGCACAATGTAACACCTATATGATATCTGATCGTAATATACACCTGACAGATGGGGTTGACTGTTGACAGCACCCCCGTCTGCCAGGTGTATTGATTTTTATTTCCTTCTACGGGTCATATATTGTTTTCCCTCACTGATGTGATCCTTCAGCGCTCACTGCTTCCAGACTCCGGATGCGTTCACCCTGTAACCGTCCGGTGTCACCGTGTCCGTCATCATGGCGCCGTCCGCACCCAGATAATACCACCATTCCCCCTCTTGGATCCACCGGCCGGCATACATCACACCGTCCTGTCCCAGATAGTACCATTTCCCCTGATCCGCCAGCCAGCCATTGTTTTTGTATGTGCCATCGCCCATCTTATATTTCCACTGTCCATTCTCCTGTACCCATCCCGCTGCAGCCATGTCTCCGTCTTGTGCAGCAGTTACATAGAACGTGCCCATGTTTACAGCAGCGCCGCTCTCCACCACCACAATCAGCTGTGCCTTGCCGGGGGCTTTGGCCGTATACTCGATCACATTCAGTCCGCTGTCCCCGGTTACCACCTTTGCCGTTATAACGCCTATGTCCGTGGTCCTGATGGAACTCTCTGAAGCCCAGCTGCTCTCCAGTTTGGACAGTACCAGCTGTCCCGTAGTACCCGCCTTTACCGTGGTGCCGTCAAACATAAAGGCGCCCGCCTCCTGACAGCTGATCTCGTAGTACTCGCCTTTCATCTCAAAGCCATAGGCACTGGCCGGCGCTGATGCCATCATGGCTGCCAGCAGGATCACTGCTGCTATTTTACCTTTTCCCATTATGATCTTCTCCTTTCTTTCAAACACCGCATCACCCGGACATCGAATGTCTATCTGCGTATCACCTGAAACCCTTTTTCAAATGCTTTATAATCCCAAAAACCGACAAACTCCTCCGGTACCGGCATCTTTGTCATATGGCTGACCAGCTCCTGCCATTTATCCATCTGGAAAATGGCCTCCTCATCCTTCCAGATAGCTACCGCCTCCTCCTTTGACAGATCCATATACTTTAACAGGTCCTGAGGAAAATCCTGTTCTCTTCCATAGCACATGAATTCTGTTTCCAACATCCATTTGTTATGTGAGGTGGCTCTCTGATATGATTTTTTCCGGTCTTTGTCGCAGTAGGCGACCATCAGAAGGTCACCATCAAATTCATCATACAGGATAACCTCTGCCTGAAATATCTTTGACACTTTCCTGGCAGTCTCCCTGTAACAGTTCTGCTGCAGACTGGGGCAGTCGATCCCCATCCACCTGCTCCCTTCCTTGCGGACTGCCAGTATTTCCCCGCTGTTTGAATAAAAAGCATCCTTTTCTATGTGCTTTAGCTGATCCAGGCATTCCACGATCTCCTTATCACTCATATCGCGTTCCAACAGAACCAGACAGCTGGTCATAACACTGTTTTTTCCATAATAACCGTAAAAGATGGCATCCTCCATCTGTTTGGCAACACCCACAGATGTATCCACCAGCCGGAAGGAATCCAGCACAGACCTGCCCATCTCTATACTGTTTTGCTCCGGATCCGGCAGGTTGACTTTCACTGTATAAAAATACTCCGAAGACAGCAGGTTAAGCTCCTCACAGTAACCGTACTTCCCACCCTCCATGCGCATCTCCTTGCGGACAATGCTGCATCCCTGTTCCTCCTTATAGGTGTACTCTGCCACATCCGGCAGCTTGTCCTCAGCCATTCCCCAGTTCTCTGTCATCTGCTTCAGGTATTCCTCCTTTGTCTTTGGGATGTTTGTCCACAACTCCCTATACGGATTCTCCTCCTTCCTGTATCCGGTAACAGTGATATCAGCCCATGAAGACGTCAGGGAGTCCAGACTGTCAAATACAGAACAAGCCTCCCAATCCTTTGACGGCAAGCTAAGGGTAAAGAAAAGCCCTGATGATACATAGGTTCCATCCGGCCCCACCTGATCAAAGACTGTGTCATCGGGTACAATGACCATGTATTTTTCCATCCAGCCCTTCTCTGTCCGGCTGCCCTTCTCCTCCTGTCTGCCGTGGTCTCCCTTCTGGTCCGTTCCGCCGGCAGCCATGCCATCGGCTTCACCGTCCTCATCAGCTTCAGAGTACAGCCCCAGATACCATACCGGCCGGTTGAAAGGACCAAGACGGCCGGATTCCCTTAACCCTTCAACCGCATCCTGCCCCCATATGATAATTGCCAGAGTGAGCACTGCGGCTGTGGTGATAAGCAGATAACCGCCAAACCGGCTCCCGCTGCCTGTGTACATGATCCTTTTAGAGCGCTTTTTACCAGCTCTCCGAAGCCATTTTTTCTTGAAGCTGCCGGCTGGATTCCTGGCAGCAGGCAGAACCACCACTTTTTTTGCAAACTGCGCATTGCGCCTGGCTTTTAGCTTTTCCTCCTGCTTCTCCCGCACCTTCCCGGCACACCATAGGGATCTGCCTTTAAGTTTGCTGCAGATTTTCAAAAAATGCTCCATTCCCGCAACACCGCCTAAAGATGCCATTGGCACCATAATCTCCTCATTATCCTGTTTAATGAGGTAAAGATATTCATCTGTGTACTCTGCGCCTTCTATATCATGATATCGGTGCCGTTCAACCCACTTTTCCCCATACTCATATATCCCGTCCTGTTTAAGGACCAGCCCCTGGACACCGGTGTAACGATAGGGAAATATGGTAAAATTCCTAAGCCGTTCCAGCTCCTTTTCCGACCTGCCTTGGGACATATAAGCCTCAGCCACCTGTTCCACGGTTCTGGTATACCAGCAGGAGAAGTCTTCCTCTCCTTCCCGCTGCTGCTCTGTCTTACTCATGGAAATACGTGCCTGCTTTCCCTCCTCACATCTGCACCTTAACTGTTCAAACCAGGCGGCGGCCTCCTTTTCCTCTCCCAGCGCCCTCTTTGGAACTGCCCAGAAATCCTTTTGGTCAAAGAAAAGGATCAAATTTTCAGTCATGTCCAATTTTGATACGGCGGAGTACAGCAGCCTTAGATCCTGAAGCTCGGCCAGTATATGTATGCTTCCAGGCCCGGTCTGAAGCACGGTTTCTTCCTTTAGGTTGGAACCAACCATGCCCTTTAATACTCTGGACTTTCCCTGCCTTTTTCCCTCCAGAACCGTCCGGCTGAACCATTTGTAAAATTCTTCAATCTCCTGTTCCTTCAGTCTGTACCTGATCCCCTCATCCAGCTGGTCCTGAAATATGGCGTCTCTTTCATTTCCCCAAACCTGCTTTTCCATCTGTCTGTTTCCCCCCTTATGGAACCTGCCAAGAGCAGGGCAATTTCCACATTATGGTATAATAACAATGTAGCTCATTTTTCTCCATAAGGCAAGCCCGGATCCCAACAAAAAAAGCCAGCCTGACTGCTGACTTTTTCTGCTTATTCAAATCTTACAATTTCTTTTTTCAGACGCTTCATGATCTTCTTTTCCAGTCTGGAGATGTAGGACTGTGAAATGCCTAACAAGTCCGCCACTTCTTTTTGTGTCATCTCCTCCCCGTCCTCATTGGTAAGGCCGTATCTCAGCTCCACAATCTTTCTCTCCCTTGGGTTTAGACGGCTGATCGCATTGTTTAACAGGCTTTTTTCGATCTCGTCCTCGATGTCGTGGTAGATCACATCCTCATCAGTTCCCAGAATATCAGACAACAGAAGTTCATTTCCATCCCAATCCACATTTAACGGCTCGTCTATGGACACTTCCAGACGTGTTTTATTGTTGCGCCGCAAATACATCAGTATCTCATTCTCAATGCACCGTGACGCATAGGTGGCCAGCTTAATGTTCTTGTCAGGCTTAAAGGTATTGATAGCCTTGATCAGACCAATGGTCCCTATGGATATCAGGTCCTCCACTCCCACGCTGGTATTGTCGAATTTCTTTGCTATGTAAACCACCAGCCTGAGGTTGTGTTCAATGAGGGAAGAACGGGCGTATTTGTCATCCTCTCCGCCCAGAAGACTTATCATCCGGCCTTCCTCTTCGGATTCCAGAGGCGGAGGCAGGATATCAGCGCCGCCTATGTAATGGACTTCCCCCTGCTTTGGCATCAGGACCGTCCTGAAACTGGGCACTGTCTTTAACTGGAAACGGTTTGGTATGGATACTTTTATGATCATGGAAATGTCCTCCTGTATGTTGTGCGTTGTTTAAGTTCCTTCATCGGTTTTTTGTATCAGAATCTGATACTCTCCTGAGGGAGATAAGCTCTGTTTCGTGATGGCCACCAAAGGCTTTTCAACGCAGTAGGTCCTGCCCTCCTGCTCTACCTCCATCCGGTCGATATACACTGCCGGAAGGATTCCATGGCTGGTTCCCACGGACTGATACGGGACATAGACCACTCCCTTCACAGCCGGACACAGCCGCCTCATAAGGCCATCAGCCGCCACATGGACCGGCTGACCGCTAACCGGCTCCCTCAGCCGGTTGCCAGTATCAATAAGCCCTGTAACCTCTTCTTCTCTCTCCCCGTATTTCAAAATGACCCTGCACAGGTCTTTTCTGTGTGCCATGGAGCGGATCAGTCCCCTGATCCCCCCTGAAAAGCCATAGCAGGCCAGTACAGCCCCTGTCATCATAAAAATCCAGGCCAGAACGGGTATCCCCGAACCCTGACCTGCCTGCAGTATCCTCCAGGCATAATATCCAGCTTTTGTGTGCTCATAGAGCATAAGCATCGCTCCCCCAAGCACCACAGATACCAGATAGATACCTGCCACGGATTTCACAATTTCTCTCACACTCTTAAGATGGTAAGCTGCCACTGCCATAAGACTGCTCACTGCCACATACGTCCCCAATACCTCCACCGCCGGCGGAAGACCGGGCATCACGCTCACCACACAGGACCAGATACCGCCGATCACAGCACCGGCCAGGAGCCGCCTTTTTGTAGTCCTGTATGATAAAACCCTGTTTAAGATGGCCAGTACCATCACATCCATGATGGTATTGACCGCAAATACCACGTCTATGTATACTGTATAAACCACTCAGTCCGGCCTCACCTCCCTGAAAAACTTTCTGAAAGCCATTATAACTATTTATATGTACGAATGCTGTCGAAATGACGACCCACAGATACAATATTTATCGACAAAAATCGGGAGACATACCAGATGTTGAGTGTACGTTGAATAAATTTGGGTGCCGCCGGTGGGAAATCGGCCGCAAAGATGGGTGCCGGGGAGGGCCCGAGCGTACACTGGATGTAAAAGGAGGATACAAAAAAATCCCGTCCAGGGAGTTCTCTGATCATACGTGAAAACGTCCCTGTCCAGGATGGATGCTTGCTGTTTTTAGATGGAAAAACAGGACATGCAATGCATGCCCTGTTACATAGCTGAATTAAGATCAGATTCTCTCTGTGGGATTATCTCTTGTTCTTCAGGAAATCCGGTATATTGATCTGCATCTCCTTGTTGGCTGCAGGTCTGAAGGACTGGCTTGGAGCCGGAGCCGGATTCTGGGTGCTGCCGGTATTATAGCCCTGATTGGGGTTATACTTAGGCGGGTTGTAGCCCTGGCTTCCTGATGATGAAGGATTAAAGCTTGGGGTGTAACCCTGGTTCTGTCTGCTGTATGGTGAAGATGCGGTTGCCGCCGCCTCAGGCGCTGCTGCATGGGGTGCCTGAACAGCCGCTGCTGCTACGCTTGGCTTTGCCTTAAAGTTGCTGGTAAATCCCTTCATGGCATTGGACACGGATGCATTGGCACCGTGCTCGTCCAAACCAGTGGCAATGACCGTGATGCTTGCCTCATCCTGGGCATTCTCATCATACATTGCACCAAATATAATATTGGCTTCATCTCCAGCCAGCTCCTGAACATAGCTGGCCGCTTCATTGGCCTCAATCAGGCTGATATCGCCGGATATATTAATGATTACATGGCTTGCGCCTTCGATGGTAGTTTCTAACAGAGGGCTGGATACAGCCTGCTTAACAGCCTCAATTGCCTTGTCATCACCCTTGGCCTTGCCGATACCGATGTGGGCGATTCCCTTATCGATCATAACAGTCTGTACATCAGCAAAATCCAGATTAATCAAACCAGGAACATTAATCAGATCCGTGATACCCTGTACTGCCTGCTGCAGAACCTCATCTGCTTTCTTAAGAGCGTCAGGCATGGTGGTACGCCTGTCCACGATCTCCAAAAGCCTGTCATTTGGAATCACAATTAAGGTATCGACACTGTTTTTCAGGTTCTCGATACCTTCAAGAGCATTGCTCATACGGGTCTTGGCCTCAAAGCGGAAGGGCTTGGTCACCACTCCTACGGTAAGGATACCCATGTCCTTTGCAATCTTGGCAACTACGGGGGCTGCACCTGTTCCTGTACCACCGCCCATACCGCAGGTTACAAATACCATGTCAGCACCTTTCAGTGCCTGTGAAATCTCCTCAGAACTTTCCTCAGCAGCCTTCTCTCCAACATCCGGTCTGGCTCCTGCGCCTAATCCCTTGGTCAGTTTTTCACCAATCTGCATAGCAGTGGGTGCCTTACAAAACTGAAGGGCCTGCTTATCAGTGTTCACACCAATAAACTCTACCCCTGCAATGTTTTCATCAATCATACGGTTTACTGCATTATTACCTGCACCGCCCACTCCTACAACTATGATTCTGGCAGCGTTGTCTGACTCATTTATCTTAATCTCTAGCAAGATTCATATCCTCCTTTTATTCCCTTACTACCACATAAAGCCATGCTCATACTTCTTATTTCTATGTCAATTTCTCATTGATTTCTGGTCTAACTAATACTATATTTGATTTTACAAAAAATATCAATAGCTTTTTTAAGAAAAATTACATTTCCGTTAAATCCTTGCTTTTCCTGTACTTTACAGCATTGCCTGTAATTGGGCGGATGCTATCAAGCTGCTTTCGCGATCGCCAAACACACGTTCTGTATTTTCGATAGCTTCTAGCATATTCCCAGGGTACTTCTACTTATTTTATCCACCTTTATGCCAGCTATGCGAGAAGGCCTAATACCATTTTATAACTCTCTCAAATAGAGCAGAAGCCACAACACCCATGGACATTGTACCAGAATCAGGATCAGTTGACAACATATCTTTCAAACTTTCGCTTCCTATTATAATATAACTATGGGTATGATCCGGCAGATGCAGAGAACCCCATCGATTTTTGCCGCCATCATAGAAAAACAAAGAGATTTGTGGTAGAATATCTCCATATGTAAAAATACACAGATCATTATTTGAAGGGATCATACCATATGAAAGTGATAGAAACCGAGAGACTGTTATTAAGGCCGCTTACTGCCAATGATGCCAATGATGTATTTGAATGGGTCAGCGACCCCGTTGTTAATACGTATATGCCTTATAATTTATATACAAGTGTTAAGGATGCAGAAACATGGATCTCCTCAATTAAAGGGGACAACCATGTGTTTGCTTTTGTCCTGAAAAAAGAAAATAAGGTAATAGGTTCAGGCTCAATTTGTTTTCAATCAGATAGCAACGCCTATGAATTAGGGTATAATTTAAACAAAAATTATTGGAACAAGGGATACACATCCGAAGCTTCATTGGCTATGATCCAGTGGGCATACGAAGAGCTTGGTGTCCGTGATTTTGTTGCAAACCATGCCAATGCCAACGTGGCATCCGCCAAAATTTTATTGAAATGCGGATTTAAATTTTCCCATTACGGTCAATATTCTAAGTATGATGGAAGTGAAACCTTTGACGCAAGTTATTACTTTATGCATAAAGAGTAATCTGCAGTCACTTTGCCCTTGTTCACTGAGGGTAATCGTGGATGAGTAATACGCCTCCCGGTTTTAAGCATTAGGAAACCTTTTCAAAAAGCTGTTTTAAATCATTAAACTATGTAATTGCCCCAATTATAAATTTTCCGCAATATCAAAGTCAACCCCGTCTTTTGCGCCAAGCTGAATAAGCGAGAATAACTCACGCCCATTATTACAACAAAATTGTGAAATGGTTTTGCCTTTATCTTCCCATGCCACTTTATTCTTTTGATAATAGCGCAATAGTTCACCCCTTTGTAACAGCAGCCAAATCCACGCCGTTCTTAGCGCGGTATACCTGATTAACCGCCTGACCGATCTGCATGGCTGAGGAATCCTTGGAAAGCTTGATCTCAATCTCATTGTATTCTTCTTTATGTTGGGAATAACCACGGTTTTCTCCCGAAGACTCCCTGTGCATATACTCGATAGAGATGTTTTCGCCCATATGTACATGGATGGATTCGTGCCTGTTAAGCCAGTATACAAACCCCTTTCCCTTTGTTATGACCTTAAAAGAGGGCTGTAGGCAGGCCCTCTCTTCTTCGATGACAACAGGCCTTTGGGAACGCGTCTCAAAGCATTCCACTATGTTCCTGCCAATATCCTCAAATGTATAAGGGTAGTTCATCTCTATAAAATCACCTATGTCAATCCCAAATCCGGCCTGGTGGTAATAATAGATCACTATGACTATATTTTTATGTTTGTCAATATCCAGTGAAATACTGCTGGGGTTCTTATATGTTCTTATCTCTTTTTCCACTTTTGGCAAAGCCGCTCTCATATGGGCGATCCCAGTCATACTTGGCTTTGAGGTATTTTGGTGTCGGGATGATGTTATGTTGAAAATTTGAGTTAAAAAGTTCATTTTCCCTCCTTGCAAAAACCTGGCGTTCTTATTTTTTCTTAAAAGTAATCCCTGCCCTGCTGTTGGTTTCCGAATAATTTTCCAGGCGCATGGTCCCGCTGATCTCGGTGAGATGGGGCTGGGCCGTTAGAATATCATTGAGGGTGGATATCTTCCCATCTATATCTGAATTGTCTCCCAGGGTCACCTCCATCTGTCCGATAAACAGGGTGGCTTGTCCATGAGTGTCATATTTGATCCTGTCCACCGCAATCTCATAGGTGGAAAGCTGCTGGGTCAGGTTGAGGATCTCCTCAAACACATTCTTATCCTCCACGGGAAGAGCCCTGTGAAGCACGATCTGCCCAAAATCCAGTCCAGTGATCCAGGGAACACCCTCCAGCTGGTTGCCGGAACTCTCCACCACGATCCCGTCCTTGTCAAAATACATGTAGCTGCTCATATAGGATACATATCCCACAATGCTTTTTTCGTAGATGATGACCTCCACTTGAAAGGGGCCGTGGAACACCACTTTGTAGTCCTCCACAAAAGGAATCTGGCGGTGGGGTTTAAACCTGTCCGCAAAATAAGCATAAGCGGAATTTTTGCCCCACCTTCCGGAAAACAAAAATTCCTCGATCTGCTTTTCACTGTATTTGTTGCTGCCCGTCACTGAAATATTCTGTATATGCACGGACAGAAGCAGGATGGCTGCCAGCAGTATGACTGCCACAGCGATTCCTGCTCCCGTATGATGTTTCCTACCAAAATTTCTCATGCAGTACCTCACCTGGTTATGAATTCATTTCCCCGAAGCGTGTTTCAAGCGCCTAAACAATCGCAGAATGCCTTCAGCAAGCCGCAGAGTGCCTTAAACAATCCACCGAGCGCCTTCAGCGATCCGCAGAAGGGAACGATGGATCACTCACTCCCGCTCCAGCCACCTGATGTCGGCCCCCAAAACCGCCATGTCGCGGCAAATATCCTCATACCCCCGCTCAATGTGATGGCAGTCTCTGATCAGGGTCTCTCCCTGGGCTGCCAGGGCCGCCACTGCAAGAGCCGCCCCTCCCCTTAGATCCGAGGCAGATACTTCCGCCCCCTTCAAAGGGTAATGCCCCTCAATTACTGCTTTGCGTTCCTCAGTTCTTATGGATGCCCCCATCCGGATCAGGGAACGCACCGTGGCAAACCTGCCCTCAAACACCCGCTCCTCAATGGTGCTGGTCCCTTCCCCGGAAGCCAGGAATGCCATAAAGGGCGACTGAAGATCTGTGGGGAATTGGGGGTAAGGCCCTGTCTTAATGTTCAGGCAGCCCGGACGCTGCTTCATCTCGATCCGGATCTGTTTGCAGCACTTCTCAATGCGGACCGATACACCGGCCTGTTTCAGCATTTCCAGGGGAACTTCCAGCTCCGTGGGACAGACTTCCCTTAAGATCACGCTTCCCGTGGCTGCTGCAACTGCTGCTGCATACGTGCCGGCTACAATCCGGTCCCCTTCCACCCGGAAGCTGCTGTCGTGCAGTTCCTCCACTCCCTGTATCATGAGGTGGTCTGTGCCCATTCCGCAGATAACGGCCCCCATGTTGTTGAGGAAACGGCAAAGCTGGCTGATCTCCGGCTCCCTGGCTGCTCCGTGTATAATGGTCACATCTCTGGCCAGAACAGATCCCAGTATGGCCTGCTCCGTTGCCCCCACGCTGGGATAAGGCAGGTGGATCTCCGTCCCCGTAAGCCCTTTGCCGCAGGCAGCTCTAATGTGTCCCTCCGTCTCGCTGATCTCAGCTCCCAGGCTTTTAAGGACCATAAGATGAAGGTCGATGGGCCTGGCTCCGATCAGGCATCCTCCCGGATAACAGCTGCACCCCTCTCCCATGCGTCCCAGCAGGGCGCTGAGTACGACAATAGAAGAACGCATGGCGGTCACATACCGCTCCGGTATGCTGGTCTGGGTGATGTTCCGGGCGTCAATAACCAGGCAGTCGCCCTTATGGCAGCATCTGGCGCCGAGAAATTCCAGTATGTCCAGCATACAGGCCACATCCCGGATAACCGGGACATTGGTTAAAACAGTGATCCCTCTGTGAAGCACAGCCGCAGCCATCATGGGCAAAACGGCATTTTTAGAACCTTGTATGGATATCTCCCCTTTTAAGGGAGTAAGACCAAAGACCTGAATGACAGACAATGGGGCACCTCCTGGTATATATGCCTTCCGCAGAAAACACTATCTACTTAAAGCATATGCCGGGACGTGCCCGCCTGTGCAGGCCCAATTTGTCATTTTTCTAATTTTATCTGATTGGACACGCTGAGTACGACCCCCATCTCCATAAGAAGGAACAGGACCGAGGTGCCCCCGTAACTGATAAAAGGCAGGGTGATTCCGGTGTTCGGTATGGTATTGGTTACAACCGCGATATTCAGGATGACCTGAATGGCAATGTGCCCCATGACGCCCACCACCAAAAGGGCGCCAAACAGATCCGGTGCATTATTGGCAATGAGCATAAACCTGTATATCATAAACAGGAATATCAGGATAATGGACACCGCGCCAAACAATCCCAGTTCTTCACAGATAATGGCAAATATCATATCGTTCTGGGACTCAGGAAGAAATCCCAGCTTCTGGATGCTCTCTCCCAGTCCCTGTCCCACCAGCCCGCCGGAACCAATGGCATAAAGGCCCTGAAGCACCTGGAACCCCTTGTCCGTAGGGTCGGACTCCGGGTTCAGCCACGCCTCGATTCTCCTGAACTGGTAGGGCTGAAGCAGTTTGATGGTCATAAGGAACTTTCCAATGGGCCCGGCAAATGCCAGCGTACCCAGTCCCAGGGCGCCGATGGTAAAAAAGGGCCACTTCACCTTGCAGGCCACGAACAGCATGACAAAGGCAATACCGCACACAATGATGCCGGAACTTAAGTTGTTCATGGCAACCAGGCCCGCGATGGGCAGTGTCATGGCCACCACATATCCCATATTGCGCCACTTGTTGATCTTTATACCCATGGTGGTGATCATGGCGGCCAGCATAACGATCAGGGCAATTTTTACAAACTCCGTGGGCTGAAAGCTCAAGGGACCGATTGCCAGCCACCGCCTTTTACCATTTACCTCCCGGCCCACAAAGCTGACCGCTATCATGAGTATGTATGACATGAGATAGGCCAGCACGGAAAACCTGGCAAATATATGGTAATCCATCTTGGATATGATGATCATGGCCACAAATCCCACGGCCGCGATCCCTGCCTGGCGCTCCATGAAATAAGCGCCGTTGCCTTTGTAATTCAGCTGGGCCGAATAGGAACTGGCACTATAAATCATGACAAGTCCGAAAGCTGTCAGGAAAATGATGCAGAACAGAAGGCTGTAGTCGTAAAAATGTTTGACCTTCTTTTTTTTCTTTGGCATCTGCTGTTCTCTTATGTCCTGGTTCATAGCCGGCCGTTTAGCCTGGCCCGAGGGCCGGGCGGCCGTCTGCACCTTTCCCGCCATAAGCATTTACCTCCTACAGCGCCATGACGCACTCCTTAAAGACACGCCCGCGCTCTTCATAATTCTTAAACATTCCCCAGCTCGCACAGGCGGGACTGAGCAGCACATAATCCCCGGTATCCGCATAAACCGCGCACACCTGGACTGCTTCCTGCATATCTTCCGCATACATGATTTCCGTAAATTTGTGCTTCTTGGCACATTCGGCAATCTTATCCCTGGTCTGTCCGATCAGGACAATGTATTTGACCTTGCCCTCAAACTCAGATACCCAGTCATCATAATCGCTGTTCTTATCATATCCGCCTGCAATGAGGATGGTAGGTCCCGGCATGGCGCGCAGGGCCTGGATGGCCGCATCGGGATTTGTGCCCTTGGAATCATTGTAATACCTGACTCCGGTGCGCTCCCGCACAAATTCAATGCGGTGTTCCACGGGAAGGAATCCCTCCACCACCCTGGCAATATCAGCCATGGAAACTCCCATCTCCAGGCCAATGGCAGCTGCCGCCATTACATTCTCATAATTATGCCGCCCAAGAAGCTTCATGTCATGGACATTGACCAGCACTGTCTCACGGCCCTTCTGGCAGTGGACAATATTATCTCCGTTCATACAGAATCCGTCCGCCAGCTTCTCACGGCTGGAGAACCAGATGACCCTGGGCTTAAGCTCCGGATCCTGGCCAAATCCCCTCAGGACCGGGTCGTCATAATTCAGCACCACAGCGTCCTGTTCCGTCTGGTTCAGGGTGATGCACTCCTTGATACGTATATAATTCTCCATGGTCCCATGGCGGTTCAGATGATCCGGGGTAATATTCAGGATTGCGCTTACATCCGGGTGGAAATCCATGATGGTCTCCAGCTGGAAGCTGGAAACTTCCGCAACGGTCACGGATTCTTCCGTCATGTCCAACACCCTGGCAGTGTACGGGTCGCCGATATTCCCCACCACAAAGGTTTCTTCATACCGCGCCTTTAATATCTCTCCTGTGAGCGCTGTGGTGGTGGTCTTTCCATTGGTTCCTGTTATGGCAGCCAGCTTGCCCATCGCACACTGGTAAGCCAGCTCGATCTCGCCCAGAATGGGGATCTTGGCATCATCCACAACAGCCACAAAGGGACTGTCCAGAGGAATGCCCGGGCTGATGATACACAGTTCAACTCCCAAAAGATCGGAGCGCTTGATCTCTCCCAGCACAACATTGACCTTTGCTTCTTTATCAAGCTTTGCCTTGATGTCTTCTTCCTTTAAGGCAGTGTTACCGTCATAAAGCACCACCTCACCGCCACGCTCCAGTATAAGGCGCGCTGCTGAGATTCCGCTTAATCCAGTTCCTGCAACTAACACTTTCTGACTCTGATTCATTTGTCAATTAACCTCCTCACCGTACGCATGCGACTATAATCCAAGATAAGCAACCATACACAATATTGCGGTTACAATGGCAAATACCGCCACTACCCGGGTCTCTGACCATCCGCACAGTTCAAAGTGGTGATGGATGGGAGCCATTTTAAAAATGCGTTTTCCGCCTGTACGCTTAAAATACGTAACCTGCATAATGACGGACAGCACTTCCACCAGGTAGATCAGGCCAATGATCGGGATAAACAGGGGCATGCGCATCATATAGGCGGAAGCAGCCACAAAACCGCCCAGGGCCAGGGAACCGGTATCTCCCATAAACACCTTTGCCGGATACACATTAAAGAGCAGAAAGCCCAGAAGGCTTCCCACCACCGCTCCTGTCATGGGACTGATTCCCATATCCTCGCCTATGGCCACAATGGTCAGAAACGTGGCAACCAGAATGGTGACACTGGTACAAAGTCCGTCCAGTCCATCTGTAAAATTCACCCCGTTGTCCGTGCCCAGCATGATAAAGAACAGGGCCGGGATAAAAAAGATTCCCAGTGAAAGGAACTTTCCGCCGTCAAACCCGCCGGTAAATGGGATGAGCATATTGGTCCCCACTTCCCCGCTGTTTAACAGATACCAGGCAAAAATACCTGTGATAATAAATTGTCCAACTAACTTCTGCATCGGCTTCAGGCCTTCCGAACGCTTCATCACGATCTTGATATAGTCGTCCAGGAATCCGATAATGCCGAACCCTACCGTCACAAAAAGGATGGGAATGATCTTGGGATAGCTGGGAATATAAAAGATGGATGTAATGATAATACTGCAAAGTATAATCAGCCCGCCCATGGTGGGCGTTCCCTGCTTTTTCAAATGGGCCTGCGGTCCGTCCTCCCTTACCTGCTGGCCAAATTTAAGCTTGTGCAGAAAAGGGATGATAATGGGGCAAAGCAGTGCGCTGATGGCAAATGCAATAATGATAGCTAGTATGGTTTCATGAATCATAAGGGCACCTCAATCTCATATGTATGTCTTATTTGGTAATTAGTATACGTCTTTTTCCGGGAATAATCAACTATGGATTGGAAACGTGCACAGCAGTTTCTTCCTCCGTTGCCTGAATTCCCAGATAAGGAAGTATATTCTTAAACAGATCTCCAACCACCGGAGCGGCAATGGTTCCGCCGTAATAAATCCCCTCCGGTTCATCGATTGTAATAAGCGCCATGACCTGCGGATCGTCCGCCGGAGCAAAGCCGATAAAAGATGAAATATATTTTTTCAGGCTTCTGGGAAGCTTCTCTGACGTGGCCGTCTTGCCGCCGATCTTGTAGCCTTCCAGCTTTGCCTTTTTGCCGCTTCCCTCCGACACTACCTGTTCCAGCACGTAGCGCATGGTGGCGCTGGTCTCCTCAGAAAGGATGCGTCCCTTGGAGGGATATTTGAAGGCGCGGACCGAAGTCTGGTCCGTGCTCACTGCCGCTACCCCGAAATGGGGCGTTACACGGTTTCCTCCATTGACAATGGAGGCAGCTGTTGTGATCAGCTGGATGGGCGTGATCTGGAACGACTGGCCGAAAGACACTGTGGCCAGTTCCACAAGTCCCATATTTTCCTTTTTGTGCATAATGGTGGCAGCTTCTCCGGGCAGGTCGATCCCTGTCTTTCCCTTAAGGCCGAACTGGGTAAAATATTTATAATACCCATCCACGCCCAGCCTCTGCCCCACATCGATAAACACCGGATTGCAGGAGTTCATGGCACCCTGTAAAAATGTCTCGGAGCCGTGTCCGCCCACCTTGTGGCAGCGTATTTTCCGGTCCTCCACGATCCTAAATCCCGGGCAGGAAAACTGGTCTGTCAGCTTCACCGCACCGGACTCCAATCCGGCTGCCGCCGTAATGATCTTAAAGGTGGAACCCGGTTCATAGGTATCGTTGATACAGGTATTCCTCCACATCTGGTTCAGCTGCTCCTGCTTTTTGGACGCGGGCAGGGAGGCGTTCTGGGCAGCGATCTCCTGAAGGCTCTGGCTGCGCAGATTCTGGTCCAGGGTAAAGGGATCATTGAGATTGAACTCCGGCACATTGACCATGGCCAGCAGCTCCCCGTTCTGGGGATTCATGACTATGATGGAGACCTTTTTGGCATTCTTTTTTTCCAGAACCTGATAGGCCAGCTGCTCCGCATATTTCTGGATATTCACATCCAGGCTGATGTGCAGGTCATTTCCCGGTATGGGTTCGATCCGGTCCTCGGCGGCATTTTCAATCTCCACCCCTTTGGCATCCGACATGGTAAGTATTTTCCCATTCATGCCTTTTAAGTACTTTTCGTATTTTACCTCCAGCCCTATGATTCCCTGGTTGTCGCCTCCTGTAAATCCAAGCACCTTGGACGCCAGGCTGTCATAGGGATAATAACGCTTGTAATCTTCGTCCACTTTTACCCCGTCCAGCCGGTATGAGCGGATCTTATCCCCCAGTTCCTTATCCACATTGGTCTTTATGATCTCCCTGGAGCTGCGCTTCTCAACCCGTTTTCGGACCGGCTCCTCATCCAGCCCCAGTTCACTGCAGAGCACTTGTATTACGCGCTCCCGGTCCGTCACCTGGTTGTAGATAACGGAAATGGTGCACACGGTCCTGTTATCTGCTATGACCACGCCGTTGGCATCGATGATCCGGCCTCTGGCTGCCTTGATGGTACGTTCCCTCTGGTGCAGGTCCTCCGCCATTGCGCTGTAGTGTTCGGAACAGAACAGCATAAGATAAGCAAGCCGCCCCGAGAGGCTCACCATGACAATGGCAATGAGCAGTGCAAGGACGGCTATATTCTTTCTGTGCTTTGTAAGGTTTGAATTCATGAGCGTCTCCGGCGTCCATCATTGTTAATAATATATTGGGGCCGGTCTCATTTTATGAATCTTTATCCGGAAAGGAGTATCCGGTACTGCTCCAGGTACGGCCGTCAGGGATTACTCCCCGCGGTCTGGGGATCGGCCGTCTCCTCCTTGGAGGGATCGGCCTCAGTTGTGGGTCCGGTATCGGTCCCAGGCCCCTCAGGGGCTGACGGATCCCGGGGAACTGAATCCGGTACCCCGCTTCCCCCGCCATCATCCGGAACCACTTCATCCGTATCATACTGCTGCTGCGTCTCGGCCGGGGTCTCCTCCTGGCCTTCACCCTCCTCCAGGCTTGTCTCCACCTCATTGATCCCCTCGGAGGAAGGAAGGCTTTCCTGTATGGCCTCATCTTCCGGCAGATCCTTGGTGGGAAATATATTCATATAAGGAAGGGTCTCCGTCATGATCTTTGAAAATACCGCGCTTGCGTAGGAGCTGTGGGCCTGCTGCTCACCCGGCGGATAGTTTGGGGTGTCGATCACTACATAGACAAACACCTGGGGATCCTCTATGGGCGCAAAGCCCGCAAAGCTGACCAGATAGTTTTTGGCTGAACGGGGCTGTTTTTCCGCTGTTCCGGTCTTGCCTCCCACATCATATCCAATGACCTGGGCTGCCTTTCCGGTACCGGTCTCAACCGTCTGGAACATGGCCTCCTTCAGGAAATCAGCTGTGGACTGGGATACGGTTTCCCGCACCAGTACAGGTTCCTTTTTCTCCACCACGGAGCCCTGTTCATTGAGGATCTGCTTTACCACATGGGGTTCATAATAAGATCCGCCGTTGAGCACGGAGCAGAATGCCGCAGCCATCTGGACCATGGTGCAGTTGTAGTTCTGGCCAAAGGCATTGGTTGCCAGATCCGTGGGCCGCATGTTGTCCGCATTGTATACAAGGCTGCTGGTATCCGCCTCACCCGGCAGGTCGATCCCTGTCTTGTCACCAAATCCAAAGATGGACTGGTACTTGGTAAAGCGGTCCCGGCCTATAATGGCGCCCATACGCATCATGGCCACGTTGCATGACTGCATCAGCGATTCCTGTACGTTCAGCCACCCGTGGCCGCCCCTGCGCCACGCCGTACACTTGATATCATGATCTCCCACATGGAGGATACCGGCACACTCAAAGCTGTCACTGGGTTTTATAAGTCCCTCCTCCATGCCGGCCGCCACTGTAAAGATCTTGGAAGGGGAACCCGGCTCATATGTGTCACTGACACAGAAATTCCTCCAGATCTGGTTCCAGGCCACCTGCTGCCCGTAGGAGATCACATCCTCCCGGCTGAAATGATCCAGCACCTGGTCCTCTGTAATAGTCTTCCCTTCGTTTTCCCTTCTGTATACAGCGGCTGCTTCTTTTTTTCCAAGAACAAACAGATCCTCCTGGGTAAATCCGCTTACATCCCTGGGATTGTTCAGGTCAAAAACATTGCTTGTGCCCATGGCCAGGATCTCACCGTTGTTGGGATTCATGACAATGGCTGCCGTAACCTTGCTGCCCGTGGTGGTCTGCCATTCATTGATGTATTTCTGTACAATATTCTGGATATTCACATCAATGGTGGAAACAATGGTCTTGCCGCCCTCTGCCGGCTTCACCACGCCCTCCAGGTTGGAGTTCTCGTCCAGGTATCCGTACTCCCGTCCGTTCACCCCAATAAGGCTGCTGTTATAGTACTGCTCAATCCCTCCTGTTCCCACGCTGCCGTCACTGCTGGTAAATCCGATCACATTGCAGGCCAGGGAATTATAGGGATAGATCCTTTTATATTCATCTTCAAACCAGATCCCCTTGACCCGCTTTTTTCCCTCCACCTCGTCCTTGTTCTCATAATAGGCTTTGTTCATATCCTTTGCCAGCTGCTCAAAGGCAGTCTTCTGGTCATAGGTGAGCTGGCGCCCCTTATTATATCTGAGATAGGCGCTGTCCGCCCTCTCCTCGATCAGGCCCCGCACCTCCCCGCCGTCAAAGCCAAAGCTGGTCACCAGCGCCTCTATGGTGGGTTCCAGATAACGCTCCGGTTTGGACATGATCTGTTTGGGGTCGATGATCAGGTTGTATACCTTTTCGCTGGTAGCCAGGTAGGTGCCGTTCCTGTCCACGATATCCCCTCTTCGGTAGGGAATGGTACGGCTTTCATACTCCTGCTGGCGCTGGGTCAGTACGATCTTGTTGTACTGTTCATTGTTGTCCCTGATGATTCTGTAAAGGACCATTATTAATGCAAATAAAGCCAGCGTAATCACCAATACGGTGATTGCCAGCTTTTCCTGCAAATACTTTGGATAAAAGTATTTTCCTTTTGTATTGTGCTGCTCCCGGCCGTTCCCTTTTCCATTACCACCGGGGCGGCCGCCTCCATTAGTGTTCCGGGATGTCTTCATACTGTCTTACATACTCGCTTTCTGTCTTGTCATACAATAACACCTGGTCCTTCTTGGCATAGACCATCCCCAGCTCCTTAGTGGCGATCTCATAGATCTTGTTTAAGTCAATGCTGGTATTGATGCTGGTCTCCAGGGCATCGTTTTCCGCCTTAAGCTGTTCTAACTGTGCCTCCATCTTCTCGATGTTATGCATTCTTGCTGTAATGGATGACTGCACATGGAGGTAGTTGATGCAGAGGTATAAGGTAAACACTGACGCAATGGTAAGCATGATTACATACGGAAGATCCATATACAATGCGCGTTCCTGATTGCGGCGGATCCGGTGATTGTGCCGGACGGACTGGCTGCCTGCCGGTTTCCCCGGCCTGCGCTCCGGCCGTGGAGCGGCCTGCGGCTTAAGCTGTGGTGCCGCGGTGCCGTACATATAGGGATCTGTATGTGCAGCCCTGCGGTTTGTCTGTCTGTTGGTGCGTCCTGATGACGCCTGCGTTCTTGCAGCCATAACCTTATCCTCCCTTCTGTCTTGATATGGTCATCCTTTGTACGAAAATCCTTTGTGCGGCGTTACATCATCTGTATTTATCCCCGTTCAAACACGCGCAGCTTGGCGCTCTTTGAACGGCTGTTTTCTTCCAGTTCTTTCTCTGAGGGCAATACGGGTTTCCTTGATATCACCTTTCCTTTGCTCTTCCTGCCGCACACGCAGACAGGAAACTCATGGGGGCAGATACAGGGGTTCTCATTGGTCCTGAACCGGTTCTTTACGATCCGGTCTTCCAGTGAATGGAACGTAATGATACTCAGGCGGCCTCCCGGGTTTAAAAGGCCGATCATAGTGTCAATGGAGTGCTCCAGAACATCCAGTTCATGATTGCACTCGATCCGTATGGCCTGGAAGGTACGCTTGGCCGGGTGTCCGCCCGTGGCCCGTACTCTGGCCGGGATCGCGTTCTTTATGATCTCCGCCAACTGTCCCGTGGTCTCAATGGGATGCTCCTCCCGCTCTCTTACAATATGCTTTGCTATATTCTTCGCAAAATTATCCTCACCATAGTCCCGGATGATCCTGTACAGTTCCATTTCTCCGTAAGTATTGACAATGTCAGCCGCCGTGGTGGTATTCCTCTGATCCATCCTCATGTCCAGAGGCGCATCCTCCCTGTAGGTAAATCCCCTGGAAGCCTTGTCCAGCTGATAGGAGGAAACTCCCAGATCCAGGTAGATACCGTCCACTTTGCTGAGTTCCAGATCCTCCAGCACTGTTTTGATATTCTCATAATTGCTTCTTACTATGGTTACTTTATCCTTAAAGTGTTCCAGCCGCTTTCCCGCGGCCGCTATGGCGTCCGCATCCTGGTCAATGCCAATGAGACGTCCGCTTCCCAGGCGTTTGCACACCTCGTAGGCATGTCCTCCCCCGCCCAGCGTTCCATCCACATAAATGCCTCCGGGCTTGATATTCAGGCTTCCCACTGTCTCATATAAAAGTACGGACTTGTGTACAAATGCTTGTTCCTCCATTAAATTCCCAAACCTTCCATATGTTCTGCAATCTCTTCCATATCATCAAAGGTGTTAGCCTCCAGCCACTTATCCTTGCTCCAGATTTCAATACGGCTTCCCACACCTACCAGTACTGCGTCCTTCTCAATTCCGGCAAATTCCCTTAAAACCGCCGGAAGAAGAATTCTTCCCTGTTTGTCCACTTCACAGGTGGTAGCTCCTGCCAGAAGGAAACGTGAAAACTTACGTCCGGCAGTGTTGGTAAGAGGCAGTGTGCGAAGTTTTTCTTCAAGAGCGGCCCATTCAGAATTCTCATACACAAAAAGGCAGTTATCAAGGCCCTTCGTTACAACGAATTCGTCACCTAACTGCTCTCTGAACTTGGAAGGTACGATCAGACGTCCCTTCGCATCAACTGTATGATTGTACTCACCCATGAACATAACTTATCACCTGCCGTACGTCAGTGCGGTACTGTGGACAGCTGCGGGGGATCCGAAACCCCCACTTCATCCACAAAACAACCATCCTCTACCACTTTGCACCACTTTCTACCACTTGTATGTCCATCATAGTACAGAAATTGGGAAATGGCAAGAAGTTTTTACGAATTTCTTATAAAATTAAGGCAAAAAAATAAAGCAGTTGCGTGGTTTTTCGCAACTGCCTCTACATATGGGATGACCCCTTTTTTCAGCACTAAATATAGATTTTATGTTAATCAGAAGGGAAATCTCCCCCCACTTTCTCCCCCTTTTTCAGGCCGTGGTGCTTATAAACAATGATGCCCGCAGATATCAGGACCAACGCGGCTGAGAGGAGCTGTGAAACCGCAAGCCCCGAGCCGGGAAGCTTCAACTGGTCTGTCCTAAGGCCCTCGATCCATACACGTCCCAGACCGTATCCCAGGAAATACACCCACAGCATTTCCCCTTCAAATTTCTTGTGTTTTCTGTACCAGAGCATGAATCCAAGGACACACAGGTTCCACACGGATTCATACAGGAATGTGGGGTGCACCTGGATATAAGCGATTCCATTTTCCACGATCTCATTGTCTATCAGCTGCTGGGAGATCATGGATGGATTCACCAGGCTTTTTTTAATGCGCATGGCAAACAGGTTATTGGTAAAGCCGCCAAATGCCTCACAGTTGAAGAAATTCCCCCACCTTCCAATGATCTGGCCAGTGATCAGCCCCAGCACGCCGCTGTCCGCCATGGAAAAAAACGACATCTTCCTCATCCTGGTAAACACAGTGAGGGTGATGACCGCGCCGATGACACCGCCATATATGGCCAGGCCGCCCCCACGCAGGTTAAATATCTGAAGCAGGTTATCCTTATAGTTGTCCCAGTCAAAAATAACATAATAGGCCCTGGCCCCTATGATGGAAAATATAATACCGTACAGCGCAAAGTCCAGGTAAATGTCGGGATCCTGCCCTCTGCGCCTGGCATCGGAAAATGCCACAGCCATACCGGCCAGCATTCCCAATCCTATGATAATTCCGTAAAATGCGATCCGAAAGCCAAACACCGTGATGCTGTTTGGCAGGTTCTGTATGGTTATTCCCAGATTCACAAAACTCAAATCTGCTCCTGCTGCTTCCATAGATCAATCTCCTTCCTGTTTCATATACTTTCCCATTTTACCCCGAAGTACTATAAATTGCAAGGAGTGATTTATTCCGGCATTTGTGCCGGCATTGATGCCGACATTGATGCAGACGGGACAGAGATTACCGGGCGGCCAGGGCAGCCATTGTGATATAATTGTAGGGCTTGTTAAAATGCGGAAGGAAAAACAGGTCAAAGAGCTTCAGCTTATCAATGGTCACCTGTTCCTCTATAGCCATGGAAAACAGGTGTATGCCCATGGAGATATCGTAGTCCGAACACATCTGCGCTCCCAGGATGATCCTGGTTTCCTTATCATACACAATACGGATCTTCACCTTGTTGTTGCCATTTTCCATGAATTCCGCCTTCTGCCAGTCCTCATAATCTGAGGAAGCTGCCGCATACCCCATCTTCTGCGCCCGTTTCAGGCTGATACCTGTGCAGAGCATATGAAGCCCCCATATGCTGATCCCGTTGGACCCCTGTACTCCCACGGATTCAAGCGTTCTTCCGCAGGCATTGTGGGCGGCGATGATGCCGGAACGGACCGCATTGGTTGCCAAGGCAATGTAATCCGTGGCCTGGATGGCATTATTATAAACCGTGGCGCAATCGCCGATGGCATAGACTCCCGCAACGCTGGTCTCCTGCCTGCGGTCCACCAGGTATGCCCCATTCTTAAACAGTTTGAGCCTCCCCTGTCCCAGACCTGTATTGGGCTTAAAGCCAATGCCGAATACCACCATGTCAGCCTGATACCTTGCCTGATCCGTTACCACGGTCTGTACCCTTTTCCGGCCCTCCAGTTTGACTACGGTTTCCCCCAATGCCAGTTCCACTCCGTGGCTTTCCAGATTCTTCCCCATTATATAGGAAAATTCACTGTCATAATACCCGGCCAGGCATGTGTCCGCACAATCGATCAGCACCACTTCCCTGCCGTTTCTCACAAACGCTTCCGCCAGCTCCACCCCGATATATCCTGCCCCCACCACGGCGATCCTCCTGATGGACGGGTCCTTCAGCTTTTGGATCACATCCCGGGCATTCTGGTACAGCTTTACAAACTGGACATTTTCCAGGTCCATGCCCTGTAGTTCAGGACGGATGGGCAGGGAACCTGTTGCCAGTATCAGCTTGTCATAGGGCTGTTCATGGATTGTTCCATCCTTTTCCCGGCCATATACCATCTTTTTGTCATAGTCTATCCTGGATATCTCTGTTTCCATATGGACCACGGCGCCCTTTTCCTCAAATGCCTCCCTGCTCGAATAAAACAGTCCCTCCGGACCGGATATCTGCTTCCCGATCCAAAGCGCCATTCCGCATCCCAGAAAACTGATATTGGAATTACCGTCAAATGCGATCACCCTGTTTTCCGGGAACTGGTCCAGTATTGTATTAATGGCCGCCGTGCCGGCATGATTGGCGCCGATCACAACAATCGTCTCTCCCATGTTCATATCCTCCTTTCTATGGATCCATGCTTAATGTCTTTCCTTTCTATTCTCCCCATCCTGTAGATTTTTATATACCTTTTGCGGTTAAACATTTTCTGCTTTAATTTCCCCCTGTTTTATGATATGATAATAAGGCTGTAATAGAATCAGAACGTTCCTGACAGGCCAAAAGGATCTGGAAATGGCCTTTGGGCGCGATGAATGCTTGTACATGGACTTTAGCACCATACTGCAAAAGTTGGGGCGCCATGTCCCAGCACCATATATCACATATTAATAGGAAGGTAATCAAATGAAATTAGGTATTGTAGGACTCCCCAATGTAGGAAAGAGCACCCTGTTTAATTCCCTGACCAAAGCCGGTGCGGAATCAGCCAACTACCCATTCTGCACCATTGACCCCAATGTAGGCGTAGTGCCTGTTCCGGACGTAAGGCTGGACAAGCTGACTGAAATGTATAACTCTGAAAAAACCACCCCTGCCGTGATCGAGTTCGTGGACATTGCGGGACTTGTAAAAGGCGCATCCAAAGGCGAAGGACTGGGCAACCAGTTCCTCTCCAATATCCGTGAGGTGGATGCCATCGTACACGTGGTCCGCTGTTTTGACGACCCCAATGTCATCCATGTGGATGGAAGTGTTGATCCGCTGAGAGATATCGAGACCATTAACCTGGAACTTATCTTTTCTGATATAGAAATCCTGGAGCGCCGCATTGCAAAGCAGTCCAAGGGTTCTTTCAACAATAAGGATCTGGCCAAGGAAGTGGAGCTGTTAAAGGCTATGAAAGCCCATCTTGAAGAAGGCAGACTGGCCCGGGGCTATGACACAGAGGATGAGGATGAGCGTGAGTTTATCGGCACCTTAAACCTGCTCACTTGGAAGCCTGTTATATTCGCTGCCAATGTTGCGGAAAGCGACCTGGCAAATGACGGCGCTGACAACGCCTATGTACAGTCAGTCCGCAGCTTTGCCGCTGAAAACGGATGCGAAGTATTTGTCATCTGTGCTGAGATTGAACAGGAGATTGCGGAACTGGATGATGATGAGAAGAAGATGTTCTTAGATGACCTTGGCCTTACTGAATCCGGCCTGGAGAAGCTGATTGCCGCCAGCTACCGTATCCTGGGCCTTATGAGCTACCTGACCGCAGGTCCCCAGGAAAGCCGCGCGTGGACCATCAAGATCGGCACCAAAGCGCCCCAGGCAGCAGGCAAGATCCACAGCGACTTTGAGAGGGGCTTTATCCGCGCCGAGGTTGTGAACTATGATGACCTGATGAACTGCGGCAGCATGAACGCTGCCAAGGAAAAAGGCCTGGTCCGCTCCGAGGGCAAGGAATATGTGATGAGGGACGGGGATGTGGTCCTGTTCCGTTTTAATGTATAATTTATAAACGAATAAGATAAGCCGGTTCCCTGAAAAGGCGGTCCAGTCTCAGAGCGTGTTTCAAAGTGCTCTGTCCGGATCCTCTCTCCTCAGGAACCGGCTTTTGGTTTGGTACAGGATGCCTTTCAGAGCAATATCTATGTTCCTATGGTACCCTCAGTGGACAAGGGGACACGCTTGTCCACTGAGGGTATCCCACGAAGAGTCAAACCTTACATTCCTTTTGCAGAAAAACGAACCTACCGGTTCCTGGACCTTTAAGGAAATGTTTGAGCAGGCAGGACTAACGGTGGGTACTGCGGCCATAGGAAGAAACCTTAAGATGATGGACAGTCATGGTTACACCGTACAGGTGGCCAACAAGGGAAGGGTCCTTACGGACCTGGGACTGGAAAAAGCCTCCCAAAACCAGGCCATGTACACTGCTCTGAACCTCCTGATCTATCAGCAGCGCTGCATTGAATGGAATGCGCAGGCAGAGGGGATTCTGGAATATTCCGCCACGTATGCCGCCATACATGAGGAGATCCTTAACGCTGTAAGGCAGCATGATCCCCAGCTTGCAGCACATTTGATAAAAAGCCATCTGCTTGACATTATCCATGAAATAGAAAAGAATACCGGAACAGTCTGAACCGGTACTCTTTTCTGCTCTCAGTCAGCCGCAACTGCAACTGCTTCTATCTCGATCACCATGCCATGATTAAACTTCCCGATCTGCATGGTACTCCTGGCAGGGGGATTATGGGGAAAATATTTTTTATAAGTCTCATTAAATATCTCAAAGTCATCTATGTTGGAGACAAATACAAGGGTCTTTATCACGTGATCCAGGTCTGAGCCGGCCTCCCGCAAAAGATTGTCCATGTTCTTTAAAATCTGCTCTGTCTGCTTCACAATATCTCCCGGCCCCACCAACTCCTGGGTAACAGGATCATTAGCCGTTACCCCCGCTGTAAAGATCAGATCGCCTGTTCTGAAAGCCTGTGAATACCATCCGCCCGGCTTTGGGCATTTATCTGTAGAAATCTTAATTACATCCATATTCCCGTCTTCCTTTCATCTCATTGTTTTTATCCAAGCAAGTCCTCCTGGGCCAGACGTTCCACGGTTCTCAACAGAACTGCGGTGCCGTCAGCCATATCCTCCGGCGTGGTGTATTCATCCGGGCAATGGCTGACCCCTTCATTTGAGCTTCTCAGGAAGATCATTCCCATGGGATACAGACGTCCCATCTGCATTGCGTCATGGGCGGGATAGCTTACCATATATTTATGGGGTATCTCCTCCTTCCCGGTGCATTGCTCGATCAATTCCACAAGACGTTTATCGCAGTGAACAGGCTCTGTGTTGATCGTACTCCTGACTGAATAGGTAAGTCCCCTGTCCCTGCACTGCTTTTCCACAAATGCCATCAGGTCATCATATAGTTTCTGCCACAGGTCATCTTCTTTTTCCCTGAAATCCACAGGCACAATAGCCTGGTTTGCCACAATATTGTGTTCTGCGGGAAGGGCTTCTATATAACCAACTGTTCCCCGGGTGGTGGAGCCTGATTCCAGGGCCAGGCGCTCCACCTCACATGCAATTGCCGCTGCCGCCGCCATGGCATCATGCCTGTCCTCCATTGCCATACCCCCTGCGTGGGCGGACACACCGTGTAGCGTTATATAGAACTGTTTGATCCCGGCGATATCCGTCACAACAGCCATGGGCAGGTCCTCATGAAGGAGGTAACATCCCTGTTCAATATGAAGTTCTATAAATGCATAATAGTCCCCCGCTTTAATATAGCTTCCCGGGAAATTGTCCGGCTCCAGTCCCATGTCAAAATCCAGCATTGCCTGCCTCATAGTGATCCCTGTTGCCCTGTCCGTGGACGTGGCTGCATAATCTTCCGGAAGCATACCGCAGATCGCCTTGCTGCCAAAATGTCCTCCCAGGAACTGGCTGGCTTCCTCGTTGACAAATGCGATCATCTCAATGGGACGCCTTGGCTTGATCCCGTTCTCGGACAGGGTGGTAAGCACCTCAAGGGCTGCCATAACGCCTGCCAGTCCGTCAAATTTCCCTCCCATGGGTACTGTATCAAAATGTGAGCCTGTGAGAATGGGGGGAAGGTCCTCCTGCCCCTCCAGTTTTCCATAGATATTTCCCACTGTATCCATCCGCACGGTCAGTCCTGCTTCCCGCATCCACCCCATAAGGACTTCGCACGCTTCCCTGTAGGCAGGTGTCCATGCAAACCGGCTGATCCCTCCTCTGGGATCTGCTCCGATCCCTCCTACGTACTGAAGACGTTCCCATAAACGTTCCTTGTTGATCCCAAGCATTTCTATTACCCCTTTCTATGGTTTAATGAATATTCCACTGCCCGGAACAGCCCATATAGCGCCATCCCTGTAAACAGTCCTTCCCCTCACAAGGGTTTCCGTCACACGGCAGAGAACCTCCTTTCCCTCATAAGGAAAACTGGTGCATTTTGTCTTGGATAAGCTGTCTTTCCTGCTGTAATTCCACCGGCAGTCCATATCCACCAGGGCCAGATCCGCGTCTGCTCCCACCCTGACCGCTCCCTTGCGGGGGTACAAACCAAAACGTTTTGCCGCATTGGTCGCACACAGATCCGCCAGCCGGGAGGCTTTCATCCCCCGTTTTATGACTGCCTCGGATATCATAAGGGGATAGGCAATGTCAATGGAGGGCGCGCCTCCCATTACATTCCACCCATTTCCATCCTCCGGTTCCTTGTCCTCCTTTGTATAAGGCGCATGATCCGTGCCCAGGTAATCAATGGTCCCATCCAGAAGATACTCCCACATCTGTTCCATCCGTTTCCTGTCCCTCAAAGGCGGCTGGATCAGACCGTAGGTTCCTGCGCCAAAATTATCCTCATGATTCAGAAGAAAATAGTGGGCACAGCTTTCTGCCGATACATCCACCCCCTCCGCTTTTGCCCTCTTAATAAGTTCAGCTCCCTCCGGTATGGATAAATGGCAGATATGAAGAGGGCAGCCGGATGCTTTTGCCAGGATTACCGCATTCTGTACCGCAATCATCTCCGCATACCAGGGCCTTGCCATGTCGTGAAGGCGAAGGTTCCATGGACCATCCTGAAACCGCTCCTTTAATTCACTTATAATATTCTCATCCTCGGCGTGGAACCCCAGTATCCGCCCATGCTTTTTCACCTCATCCATGGCGTCCTTTTGCTGCTGGTGGTCCAGCCACTTAAATTCCGGTCCTGCGTCCAGGGTAAATCCTTTAAAGGCAATGCACCCTAAGCCGCACAGCTCCCCTATATGGCTGTTCCCTCCTGCGATAGCTCCGCCCCACAGGGCAAAATCCACCACCGCATGCTGGGAAGCACGTTCATATTTGGTACGGAACGTGTCCTTATCTATAACAGGAGGGCTGCTGTTGGGCATTTCCATCACAAGGGTATAACCGCCTGAGGCAGCAGCCTTTGTGCCGCATTCCCAGTCCTCCCTGTACTCCGCCCCCGGATCAAAGAAATGGGTGTGGGTGTCAATTCCCCCCGGAAATATGTACCGCCCTCCTGCATCGATCCTCTCCTTCCCATCTGCTCCACAGCCATCCTGTAAAATGGCAGCTATCTTTCCATCCTTTATTGCCAATGATGCATTCAGACAGCCGTCTTCCAGCACCAGAGTCCCATTATCTATTATCTTGTCAAATCCCATGGCTTTCACTTAACCTTCCCAAACATCTGCGGGTATTCTTCCGCCCATGCAATATAATCCTTCATGGCTTTTTCCATGTCATACTGCGGCGTATAACCGGATTCACAGAGCCTTGAAACAGACATGGGGGCATTATCCCTGATACCGTGGTAAAACACATTAGATTCCTCCTCCCGTCCGGCCAGTCTCCACTTAAATCCCGGATAATAGGAACATAATGCCTGGCACCAGTCCGCAATGGACCATATACTGCCGGAACTCAAATTATACACATCCCATTCAGGGCTCCTCCCGGCCAGCCAAAAAAGCGCACCGGCAATATCCCTGCTGTACACCCAGCTGGTTCGGTTGGGCCTTTTTAAAACCGCCTGGATTCCATCCATGGCATACTTAAGGGTGATGCACGGAGCACTCATTTTATCTCTGAACCTGGCAGGCCTCTCCCATGGTCCAAACACATCCCCCAGCCTTGCACAGGTTATATCCATATGATGAAGATACTGATACCGGAGAGCTAGTTTTTCAGAAGTGAATTTAGAAATCTGATACAGGTTTTCAGGATTTAGATTCTCCATCTCCTCTGTCAGGATGTCTGCCTTATATGCCGTGGTTCCATACGCCGCTATGGAGCTTACATACAGGAAGCGCCTGATGCCTGCCGCAACAGAGGCATCCAGCATATTCAAAGTGCCTTTGCAGTTCACGTCAAAGATATGCCGGGTGTCATTTTTCTCCCTGTCCTCCGTCACAGTGATCACAGCCATGTGGATAACCGTGTCGGCACCGCTTTCCCCCAGTGACAGCCGCAGTCTTTCCCCATCCAGTATATCGCCCTGAATAAAATGGTAATCACCGCCAAGCTGTCCAAAATACGCTTCCACACAGTCCGCCACGTTACAGCAGTCATAGTTGTAAACCTGAATACCTGCTTTTAAAAAGCATTCCATAACATTGATTCCAATAAAACCGGAACCGCCTGTAAGAAACAATCGTTCCATGGACTTTTCCTCATCTGATGGGGAGTACTGCAGACTGAAGTTTATGGATTCCGTCCGCAGTGCTCCGCCCCGCAATCTACATTATTTTAAATTAAGGGTTCCAAGGGGATCCAGGATCTTGATCACCTCAGAGTCATGGATATTGTCTGCATCGATGAGCCAGTATGGACTTTCCGTCACATCCGGGAAATCATTTTTTCCGTCAATGGCCTCAATGGCCGCCTTTACGGAATTGTAGCCCAAACCATAGGGATTTTGGGAGATCAGCGCGTCCAGGCTTCCATCGTATATATTATTGATCAGCTCTTCTGAAGAGTCATATCCCACTGCCAGGATATCGGTGCGGCCCTCATCCTTTAACATTTTACTGGCACCGGCTGATGCACCTTCGTTACAGCAGAATACCGCAACCAGATCAGGGTGTTCTGATAACAGATCCTGCATAATATTAGCGGCCTTCTCCCTGTCGCCCTCCGTGTGATAGATGCCTACCAGTTCAAACTGGTCATGCTTTTTCAGCTCGTTTTCAAATCCTCTGTCCCTCTGCTGTATTACATCGGAACCAGCCTCTGATGACACAACGGCAACCTTTCCTCCCTCGGGCAGCTTCTCAGCAATATAGGCACCTCCTGCAGCAGCGGCGGCCTCATGGTTCACCGATACAGTGGTGAGACATACGGAGGGATCCATCTCGTCATCAAATGTGATCACCGGTACATCCAGGGAAGCCATGGTGTCGTTAATGGCCTTTGCATCAATGGATGAGATGACAAGGGCGTCTATTCCTGACATCATCATGTCCTCCACAATGTTCTGCTGTGTGGCTGTGTCCGTGGAAGAGTTGGTGCCCTGGTAATTGATGGTATACCCATGCTCCGCCGCTGCATCTTCCGCCCCCTGGCGTACCATCTTGTAAAAGTCAAACAGCGTGGATTTTGGTATCACCCCGATCACCATTGTCTTTTCAGTATCAGCTGCCTGACCCCCTGCTTTTTCCTCTGTCTTTTCTTCTGTCTTTTCTTCAGCCTTTTTCTCTGTCTCAGATTCCCCGGCCTTTGCCTGCGTCTCTGCCTTTGTTTCCGGAGCGGCTGTAGTGCCGCTGCCCGCACATCCTGCCAAACTCCCCGCTACCATTACTGCCGCCAATGCTACTGCTAATCTTTTCTTCATATTCCTTCTCCTTTGCATCTATATTTTTGCTGCGTTGATACAGCAACTCCTACTTTTTCAAACGCTCCCGCACCACTTCCAGGAACACTGCCGATATGATAACCACGCCAATGGCCACCTGCTGCCAGAAATAATTCAGCCCGATCAGGTTCAGCCCATTGCTGAGCACGCCAATGATAAACGCTCCTACAATCGTCCCGGCTATGCTTCCCTTTCCTCCGGATAAGGTTGCCCCGCCTATAACCGAGGCGGCGATGGCATTGGTTTCGTACAGGTCCCCTGCCGTGGGAGCTGCCGAGGAAACCCTTGCCGCCAGAAGCATTCCCGCAAATGCCACCAGGGCGCCGCTGATCACATAATTCATCACTTTAATCTTATTTACCGGTATACCGGAAAGATAAGCCGCCTGTTCGTTGCTTCCAATTGCGTACACATAACGGCCAAACTTACTTTTCTTAAGCAAGATGGCCATGACCACCGCGATGACCGCCATGAATATAACCGCCCACGGCAGCCATCCCCATAATTTCCCCGAACCAATCCAGGTAAACTCTGATTTCAGGCCCGACATGGGAACACCGTCCATGATCACAAGGACAATGCCGCGGAAAATGCTGTTAGTCCCCAAAGTGGCTATAAAGGGGACGATCCCAAGCACTGTGATGACAAACGCGTTAAATGCGCCTAATGCCATACCCATGCCAAGGGCCAGGATCATGGCAATGGGGACCGGTATTCCGGCTTTCATGGCAGACGCCACCACAAGACCGGAAAAAGCCACCCCTGAGCCAACCGACAGGTCAATACAGCCGCTGGCAATGATGTATGTTTCTGCAATGGCAACAATGACCGCTACTGATGTCTGTGTGGCAATGTTAAGCAGGTTTCTCTGCGTCAGGAAGCTTTTTGTTGTGACTGAAAAAAATATACACAATATCAAAAGCCCCATCATTGTAAAAATTATCTGTGTATTTATGTTCTTCTTTTGACGTTTCTCACCCATATAGCCTACCTCAATCCTTTATTTTCATTTAATGAGCCATAGAATCAGCCATTTAATGAGCCATCGCATACTTCAGTATCCTGTCCTGCTCCAGTTCCTCCCTGCCCAGCTCTCCGGTCATTCTTCCCTCACACATAACCAGAACCCGGTCGCTCATTCCAATAACTTCAGGAAGTTCCGAGGATATCATAATGATTGTCACCCCTTGCAGAATCAGCTGGTACATAAGCTCGTAAATCTCATATTTGGCATTGACATCGATCCCTCTTGTGGGCTCGTCCAGGATCAGGATCTCCGACTCCCTGCAAAGCCATTTTGCCACAACCACCTTTTGCTGGTTTCCCCCTGACAATGTTTTTACCAGCTGGTCCATCCCTCTGGTCTTGATTCTCATTTTGCGGATATACTGTTCCACTGCCTCATCCACCAGGCCATCCTTGACAAAACCGCCCTTACAAAACTTATCAAGGCTGGCAATGGATATATTGCCGCGCAGGGTCTGCTCCAGCATAAGTCCGTCTTTTTTTCGGTCCTCTGTTATATATCCCACGCCCTCAGAGATCGCCTTATACGGTGATGTAATGTGTTTCACAGTTCCATTGATCCTGATTTCTCCTGAATCGATTTTGTCGGCCCCAAAGATTGCCCTGGCAAGCTCTGTCCGTCCAGCCCCCATCAGGCCCGCGATGCCAAGGATTTCCCCCTCGTATGCATCAAAGTTAATGTCGTACAGGGTATTTGCAATATTCAGGCCCTTTACCTCCAGTGTTTTCTTTCCTCTTTTGTAATCCGGCCTTGGAGGGAACTTCTGAGTCAGTTCACGTCCCACCATTTCCTGGATCAGGAGATCCTTAATGGAGCTGTCATATTCATGCTCCGATATCAGCTTTCCGTCCCGCAGCACCGTCACCCTGTCCACAATGGCATCCAGGTCGCTCATCCTGTGGGATATGTAAATAATGGCAACCCCCTCATGTTTCAATTTTCTTACAATATCAAACAGTATATCGATCTCTGAATCAGTCAGCGCTGCCGTGGGTTCATCCATGATAAGCAGTTCACAGTTGGAGGATAAGGCCTTTGCGATCTCAACCATCTGCTGTTCCGCCACGCTTAGGGTCCCCACCTTGCGAGTGGGGGAAATGGAAGAACAGTTCAGCCTTTCCAAAAGCTGGGCAGCCTCCTTATTTAACTTAGAGTCATTGATAAATCCTTTTAAGGACATCTGTGGTTCACGCCCTATGAAAATGTTTTCGGCAACCGTCAGGTCCGGAAGAAGATTAAACTCCTGATAAACAATACCAATTCCATACTCATGGATTTCCCTTGGATGGACGATCTTTAACGGCTTTCCCCTGTAAAGAATCGTGCCTTTGTCAGCCTCCAACACACCTGTGAGGATCTTCATTAGGGTTGATTTTCCTGCGCCGTTTTCACCTAACAGCGCATGGATCTCCCCTTTCCTTATTTTAAGATTGATATCCTCCAACACCTTAACTGTACTGAATGATTTAGAAATCCCCTGTGTTTCCAGTAAATACTCTCCCATTTACATTCTCCTGTCATCTGTTTAATACATTACATCCCCCAGATTCGGCCCCAGGGTCTGCCCTGTATAGAGGTTGCCATCCGGCTCTGCTGCCAGGAACACTGCGGTTGGCAGGATTTCTTCCAACTCACCAAACCTTGGCAGCACCAGCTCCGCCTCCTTGTTCTTTCTCCACTCATCGCTGACCACACCCATTAGCTGCGTCTCTATGGGCCCAGGCGCAATACAATTTGCCGTAATATTGTATTTCCCCACTTCCCGTGCAAGGGATTTGGTAAAACCGATCACACCTGCCTTTGCAGCAGCGTAATGACAGTGCTCCACGCTTCCCTTCTGTCCTACCTGGGATGCCAGATTGATGATCCTTCCAAAGTTCTGTTTGATCATAACCGGCACCGCATATTTGCATGTAAAATAATTGCTTGTGAGATCCACTGCCAGCATGCGGTTCCACTCCTGTGTTGTAATCTCTGTGAGAAGTTTGGGATTGGATATGCCGGCGCAGTTGATCAGCACATCAATGCGTCCAAATTCCGCCACTGCGGTGTCGATCAGCCTTTTGGCCACCTCTTCTTCCGAAATATCTCCTTCCACCAGCACCACCCTGACCCCACAGGCTTCCAGGCTTTCCTTAAACTTTTTCATTCCCTCCGGGTCCTGCTTAAAATGGTTCAGTACAAGGTGTGAGCCCTCCTTTGCAAATATAGCAGGGAAACCGCTGCTCATCCCGTATCCGCAGCCGGCTCCCGTCATAACAGTAATTTTTCCCTCCAGTTTTTTCATGTTTTCCTCCTGATTTTAAATATGTATGGATCTTTTTTATAGATTTCCCCTAATTCAGGGTACAAAAAATACACCTTCTTCAAATCCCTGAAAAAGAATCCACTCCGGTGTATTTTATTGTGCTGCCAGTTAACGAGCTGCCCACTTATTCAGTTTTTGTTCCTGCTTCTTCCTTTTTGATCATATCCAGATAGGCGTACATGGTGTATTTGGATATTCCCAGAAATGTCTGTATACGCTCTCCTGATTTTGTTATGAGAAATGCTCCCTTATCGTTCAGATATTTCAGGAACTGGAGCTTTTCTTCCCTATTCATAACGCCTGCAGGCTTACCCACCAGCTTCTGGCCTTCCTGAAGAAGATATTCCAATAACTGATTTACTTCCGTTACAAATACTTCCTGTTTGTCAGTTGCATTGATATCATAGCGGTTCATGTCTTTCAGATAGTTTTCCAGCTTGACGCTTTCCGTAATATCCGTATTTACGCAAAGGCATCCGATCAGGTTCTCCTCATCATCTTTGATGTACAGCGAGGAGGATCTCAATATCCGGTTGTCCTTTAACTGGGTGATATAATTGAAACGATTTCCGTCCTTCACAGTGCCCTGCAGGACTTCCAGTCCCAGGTTGCTCCCCGTGCCGCCTACCTGACGGCCGGTTATATGGCCGTTTCGTATATCCACTATGGTATTGGCATAGTCCTTTTTCAGATCATGCAGGACCACCTCCGTATATGGACCCAGCTGCTGCTCCAGCATGTCCATTAGCTGTGTTAAAAACTTTTTTTCATCTTTCAACTCTTTCATATCTCTGTTTCCTTTTCTGATTGTATATTAGCATACTTTTTATCTGCCGTAAAGACTTTTTGTAAGATTATTGTGTTTTTGTTGCTTATGCAAAAATTATCAATCTCTTACTTGTGCATATTTCACTATTATTCTTTAATTCAAAACAAGTTGCAAAACTTTTTGTCTTTTTCTCTCCTTTCTGACTATCATCTGCAATGCTGGTGATCACAATACATAACATATAAAATCTTACAAAAAGTCAGGTTTCCTTCCTATTGTACCTAATATCACAGCGCGAATCAACCCCCCTCCTTTTTTTGACGCACCTACCCTGCTTTTCCGATCAGCCGCCTGGCCATATACTATTTTTTTGGTTTTATTGAATTTTACCATATTATTTTCTGTTTCATATCCCTTTTACATCCAAAAACCTTATTATCTTGCTTTTTATATATTGCTGTGCTAAATTAGTAGTATTATTGTTTCAGGAAACGGGGGATTTTAACATGGAATTGTTCAGCACCATTGTGGAGACCGTCAATGCATACCTTTGGGGAATTCCCATGATTGCTCTTCTATTTGGAACACATCTCTATCTCACGATCCGTACAGGGTTCATTCAAAGGAAGACCTTTACAGGCATCAGGCTTTCCGTGACAAGGGATCCGGATTCCAGCGGGGATATCAGCCAGTTTGCAGCACTTACCACCGCCCTGGCCTCCACCATCGGCACGGGAAATATTATAGGAGTGGGGACAGCCATTGCCCTGGGGGGCCCGGGAGCGGTCCTGTGGTGCTGGCTCACCGGTGTATTCGGCATTGCCACCAAATATGGCGAATCCCTGATCGCAGTTAAATACAGGGTCCGCACAAAGGACGGCACCATGCTGGGAGGAGCCATGTACGCCCTGGAGCGCGGGCTGAACATGAAGTGGCTGGGCATCACCTTTGCAGTCCTTGGGACACTTACCTCCTTTGGTATCGGGTGCGGCGTCCAGGTCAATGCCATTTCCAGCATTGTAAACAGCAATGTGAAACCCCTGATCACCGGCGGAGGCCTGAAAAACATGCTGGATACATATCCCTGGCTCATAAGCCTGGCAGTGGGCCTTATTACAAGTGCCATCACCTGCCTGGTCATCTTTGGGGGCGTCAAGTCCATTGCCCGGGTATGTGAAAAGCTGGTGCCTTTCATGGCTTTTTTCTATGTGATCGGGTGCCTGATCATCCTTTTTATCAACCGGGCATTTCTGGGGGAAACATTTTCCGTCATATTCCGCAGCGCCTTTACTGAGGTACGATCCATTGCAGGCGGTCTGGTGGGTTCAGGCATCATGATGTCCGCCCGGTACGGTATTGCCAGAGGCCTTTTCTCCAATGAATCCGGTATGGGGTCCGCTCCCATTGTGGCAGCGGCTGCCCAGACCCGCAACCCGGTGCGCCAGGCACTAGTATCTGCCACCGGAACCTTCTGGGACACTGTGGTGGTCTGTCTCATGACCGGGCTGGTGCTTGTCAGCAGCATTATAGGCCATGATTCCATCAGCGTTACCAACCTGTCCGGCGGCGAGCTGACCAATGCGGCATTCAGTCTCATCCCTTATATCGGCCAGCCCATCCTGATCGTAGGTATCATCACCTTTGCTTACTCCACGATTCTGGGATGGTCCTACTACGGGGAGCGGTGCCTGGAATACCTGATGGGAAAACGGGGCGTGATCCCCTACCGCCTGGCCTGGGCCATAGTACTGGTGGCGGCGCCAATCATCCAGCTGGAGCTGGTGTGGAGCATTGCCGACACCCTGAATGCCTTGATGGCTATTCCAAACCTCATTGCCGTACTCCTTTTATCCAATGTGATCGTGAAGGACACAAAGTATTATCTGAAGCACCTGGATGAAAAGGATGAAACACCCATTCCGCTGTTGGAGGATTAGAATGTGTAGTCCTATAGAATAAAGCATTCTGCAAGCAGGATTCTCCGCCTGCAGCGGGTCGCTTCAGCTTAAAAGGGCATGATTCCCGGCAAAACTGCCGGAACTCATGCCCTTTTTCTGCTTTCTACTTTCTGCTTTCCGCTTCTCTATCTTCTATCTTTTGTCTTCTATCTATTCCTCTTTGTCCTTTTTCCCTGTCACTTTTCCCAGCACCATAACCGCCAGCATGATGACAATGATCGCCGCAAAGATACCGCCCATGCCCTTCCCCATGATTTCCAGGGCAATCTCAATATTTGCCATATTCATTTTTCATTCCTCCTTGTCGCAGTCACCTGAAATCCGGTGGTTCTACAGATACTGGGTTACAATACTGATCACAAGTCCGCCTGCAATAACCGATGCAACCTGGCCCGATACATTGGTGCCCGCTGCCTGCATCAGGATAATATTGCCCGGTTCCTCCTGAGCCGCCATTCTCTGGACCACTCTGGAGGACATGGGAAATGCTGAGATCCCACATCCGCCGATCATGGGGTTTACAGGCTTTTTGCCCGCCATCTTCAGGAACACGTTCACCAGCTTTGCAAACAGCACGCCTCCAATGGTGTCAAATACAAAGGCCACCAGTCCGAGGGCCATGATCATCAGAGTTGCTGCATTTACAAACTTCTCAGCCTGCATACTGAAGGATATGGTGATTCCCAAAAGCAGGGTGATCAGGTTTGCCAGCTCATTCTGTGCCGCCTGACTCAGGCTGTTGAGCACGCTGCACTCCCTCAGCAGGTTGCCGAACATGAGAAAGCCTACCAGAGCCACTGACTGGGGTGAAATCAGACCTACAATGATGGTAACAGCAATGGGGAATGCAATACGCAGTGTCTTGTTCACACTCTTTGGATTATACTCCATATGAATGCAGCGCTCCTTGTGGGTGGTCACAAGACGGATGGCAAAGGGCTGGATAATGGGCACCAGCGCCATGTACGAGTAAGCCGCCACTGCAATGGGACCCATGTAGCTGGAGCCCAGCACCTGCGACACCAGAATGGAAGTAGGTCCATCTGCAGCGCCGATGATTCCAATGGATGCAGCGTCCTTTAAGTCAAATCCCATCATACAGGCGATCAGGATTGCAGCAAAGATACCAAACTGGGCTGCGGCTCCAAAGAGAAACAGCACCGGCTGGCTTAAAAGCGGACCGAAGTCGATCATTGCTCCGATTCCTATAAACAGCAGGATAGGCATTGCCTCCGATGCCTCAATTCCTGTTTTAAACAGCCATTCTATGATGCCTGCCGCGGGCACCTTTCCCTGTACCATCTGGTCGATCACACCTGAATAGGGAAGGTTTACAAGAATTGCACCAAACCCAAGGGGCAGCAGCAGGGATGGCTCATATCCCTTTTTTACAGCCAGCCAGATCAGACAGATCCCCACTCCGTACATGATCAGCTGCTGCCATGTAACTGCCATGACTCCATCTAACAGAAAACTCATTTTCATATCCTCCTACGCTTTTTGTTCCTATTCTTCCTCTGTTTCTTCCTCTTTTTTCACTTCCTTTAGTGTCATCTTCACGTAACTGATCACACGTTCATCCATTCCCTCTATCTCATAATCCGCCTCCCCGGTAACCACGGTGATGGGAAGTTCGGCCTGGCTGGGTATGTAGCCCAGCTGTTCCATAAGATAGCCGGACAGTGTATCACAGGAGCTGTCCATGTGAAGATGCATCTCCTCCTTTAGGTCAAACAGGGAAATGCTTCCTGATATCCGGTAGGTCCTGTGCGGTTCCAGCTCCAGGATCTCCGGTTCCACTTCCTCATATTCTTCGTGGATCTCGCCCACAATCTCCTCAATCAGATCCTCCAGTGTGACCATACCGGCCACGCCGCCGTATTCATCGATCAGAATCGCCAGCTTTGTCTTATTCTTCTGCATTTCCCTGAACAGGGCGTCCGTCCTCCGGTTCTCAGGCACAAAACAAGGCGGCATGAGAAGGGAGCGGATATCCAGACCGTCAAAGGATTTTCTCCTGGCTTCAATGGTCAGGGCTTTAATGGAAAGGACACCGATAATATTGTCTATATCCCCTTCATAGACAGGTATCTTGGAATGCATGGACTGCAGCACTTCATCAATATATTCTTCCATAGGGTCATTGATATCAATTGCCACCATATCCTGGCGCGGTATCATCACTTCTTTGGCCCGCTTGTCATCAAAGGAAAAGATGGATGTGATCATCTCCTTCTCAATGTCGTTGAACACCCCGGTCTCACTGCCGGTTTCCAGCATGGACTTGATCTCCTCCTCAGACACATCGGTCTCAAGGCTTTCACTGTGCATTCCGATCAACTTAAGAAAGCCGCTGGTGGAAAGGGACAGCAGTCTGATAAATGGATTCATGATTCGGGAAATGTAGTATATGGGGCGCACACAGAAAAGGCTGAAACCCTGGGCCTTCTGTAAGGCGATGCGCTTGGGCACCAATTCGCCGAACACCAGGTTAAAATATGCCAGGATCAGCGTCACCACAACGCCTGCCAGAGTCTGGCTGTAAGGCATGTTCCACGCTTCCATCTTCACTGCCAGTACCTGGGCGATACCGGTTGCAGCAGATGCACTGGAGAAAAAGCCTGCCAGTGTTATGGCTACCTGGATCGTGGACAGAAAGACTGTGGAATCCTCCATCAGCCGTTCGATCAGCGCTGCGTTTTTGTTGCCCTGCTCTGCAAGACGGCGGATCTTGTTCTTGTTGACTGAGACAACTGCCATCTCTGAGCCTGCAAAGAATGCATTGATAAGAGTTAAGATAACTAAGATTGTGATTTGGAATATAATATTGGCCGCTTCCGGGTCCGATTCCATAATAATTCATTCCTCCGTTTTTTCATATTTTTAGTGGTTTCATAGGGTATTATACATAAAAATGTGTGAATTGTCAGCTAAAGATTGTATTAAGATTGGAATTGGGAGTTAAAAGGATATGCAGGGGATGGGGATGGCGTATCCGTTCGTGAAGGGAATGGGGATGGGGCGGCGGATACGGCCGCGGGGCCGTCAGGTCTAAGGCGCCGGTAACCGGCTAAAGACAAGAGGCCGGCGCCCAACCCCGCGGCCGGCCGCTTCCCTGCTCCTGATATCGGGCTATGCACGGGCAAATTGGCTGTTGTATATCTCTGCATAAAAACCATTTTTCTCCAGCAGTTCTTCATGCCTGCCCTTTTCCACAATATGGCCGTCACGCATGACCAGGATCACGTCCGCTTCCCTGATGGTGGATAAGCGGTGGGCTACGATAAAGCTGGTGCGCCCTTCCATCATTCTGGCAAATGCTTTCTGTACCCTGATCTCTGTTCTGGTATCAATGGAGGAGGTGGCTTCATCCAGTATCAGCATGGGCGGCAGGCAAAGCATGACTCTGGCAATGCAGAGCAGCTGTTTCTGGCCCTGGGACAGATTTCCTCCGTCCTCCCTTATGACCGTGTCATATCCCTCCGGCATTCTGGTGATGAATCCATGGGCGTGGGCTTCCTTTGCTGCCTGGATGACTTCATCCTCTGTGGCATCCGGCCTCCCGTATGCTATATTCTCACGGATGGTGCCGGATTTCAGCCAGGTTTCCTGAAGCACCATGCCGTAATTGGTCCTCAGGCTTTTCCTGGTCACATCCCGGATATCCTCTCCCTCCACCCGGATGACGCCGCTGTTTACATCATAAAAACGCATCAAAAGATTGATGATCGTGGTCTTGCCGCAGCCCGTGGGGCCTACGATGGCAACCCGCCGGCCCGGCTCTACCAGAAGGTTAAAGTCCTCTATCAGCTTCCTGTCAGGGGTATAGGAAAAATCCACATGCTCCAGCTCCACCCTTCCGTCCACCTGTTCCAGTTCCACTGCATCCGGCTTATCTGCCAGGATCGCTTTTTCATCGATCAGCTCAAAGACACGGGCAGCGGAAGCCAAAGCGTTCTGAAGTTCCGTCACCACGCCGGATATCTCATTAAACGGCTTTGTATACTGGTTTGCGTAACTTAGAAAACTGGTCAGCTGCCCCACTGTCATGAATCCCCGGATCGCGGCATACGCCCCTGTGATCCCCACTGCGGCGTACACCGTACTGTTGACAAACCGGGTGGCCGGATTGGTGATGGAGGAGAAAAAGGTGGCCCGCAGGCTGTACCCGGCCAGGCGGTTATTGATCTCCTCGAATTTACGCTGGGCCTCCTTCTGATAACCAAATGCCTGAACCACCTTCATATTTCCAAGCATCTCGTCTGTCAATGCCGTAAGTTCTCCCCTGGTCACGGACTGATGCCTGAACATAACAAAGGTCCTCTTTGCTATAAAGCTGGCCACAAATAGGGAGATAGGGGTCAGAAGGACCACCACCAGGGTAATGGCCGGGTGAATGGAGAGCATAAATAACAAGGTTCCCACAATGGTGAGCACGCCTGTGAACAGCTGGGTAAATCCCATGAGCAGACCTTCCGAGAACTGGTCAATGTCCGCAATGATCCGGCTGATGATATCTCCTGACGGATGGGAATCAATATAGCTGAGAGGAAGGATCTCCAAATGGTTGAAGGCCCTGGTTCGGATATCCTTCACCACCTTGTAAGTGATGGTATTGTTGATATGGTTCATCATCCACTGCGCCACAGCGGTCAGGCCTACGGCTCCCAGGATTTTCCACAGGATAGTTGTAAGCCCTGAGAAGTTCACATGGCCTGTGCTCACGATCTGGTCTACCGCCCGCCCTGTGAGTATGGGGACGTACAGGGTGAGGGCAACGGTTATCAGTGCCAGGAACAGTGACAGCATAACGCCCCATTTGTATTGTGCAATGCAGGAAAGGATGCGTTTCAGGGTGTCCATGCTCCTGCTTTTATCCAATGCTTTTGTCTTACTGCCCATCCCGTTCCACCTCCTCCTTTGAAAGCTGTGACAGGCAGATCTCCCTGTACACCTCACATGATCTCAACAATTCCCTGTGGCTTCCTATTCCAGCCAGATGCCCGTCATCCAGCACCAGGATCAGGTCCGCCTGTTTTATGGTGGTGGCACGCTGGGATACAATAAACACGGTCATGTCCTTTGTCCCCTCCCTGATGGCCTTTCTCAGCCTGGCATCTGTTGCAAAATCCAGGGCGGATGCGCTGTCGTCCATGATCAGTATCTCAGGTTCGCGGACCAGTGCCCTTGCAATGGTAAGGCGCTGCCGCTGTCCGCCGGACAGGTTCCTGCCCTCCTGGTCAATATGCAGATCCAGCCCCTGTTCCTTTTCCTCCACAAACTCCCTGGCCTGGGCCACATCCAGCGCCCTGAATATCTCCTGGTCAGAGACATCCAGCCTGCCCCATTTCATATTGTCCCTCAGGGTTCCCTTAAACAGAACGGAGCGCTGGGGCACCATGCCGATCTTTGAGCGCAGTGCGGCCAGGGAGTAATCCCTTACATCCACGCCGTCCACCAATACCTGCCCGTCTGAGGCATCATAGAACCTGGGGATCAGGTTTACCAGCGTGGTCTTTCCCGCGCCGGTTCCGCCGATCACTCCTATGGTCTGTCCGCCCATGGCCTGAAAGGAAATATGGGACAGGGCCTCCGCGTTGGCCTTGCCGTATCGAAAACTCATGTTTTTGAATTCCACCTTGGGGGTTCCGGCATTTCCCATATTCACAGCATTTTCCTTTTCCCGGATACTGGTCTTTACCTGGAAGATCCCATCCACCCGGTTCATACAGGCAATTGCCTTGGAGATCAAAATGATCAGGTTCGCCATCTTGATCAGTTCCACCAGGATCTGCGACATGTAATTGACCAGGGCAATGACCTTGCCCTGGGTAATGATGCCGCCCTCCACCTGCTGCGCTCCTACCCAGATGACGGCCACCACAGCCACATTGATGATCACATAGGTAACGGGATTTAATAGGGCGGATATTTTTCCCACAAAAACCTGCATCTTTACCAGCTGGTCATTTTCCCCCTCAAACTTCTCAGTCTCACTTCTCTGGCGGTTAAAGGCACGGATGACCCTGACCCCCATCAGGTTTTCCCTTGTGGTGAGCAGTACCTTGTCCAGCTGTCTTTGTACGGACCGGTAAAGGGGCATACTCACCAGCATGATCCCAAATACCACCACGCAGAGCACCGGGATCGTCACCACAAAGACCATGGCGGACCGGACATCTACTGTGAAAGCCATGACCATTGCCCCATACACCACAAAGGGGGAACGCAGCAGCAGGCGCAGGGTCATATTGACTCCGTTCTGTACCTGATTGATATCGCTGGTCATCCTGGTGATCATGGTGGAGGTGCCTACGGAATCGATCTCCCCATAGGACAAACCGCCTATATGGGCAAACAGGTCGTTCCTCAGGGCTGTGGCCATGCCGGTGGCGGCTTTTGCGGCAAAATACTGGGCGGTCAGGGAACAGGCCAGCCCAATCAGAGCCAGCAAAAGAAGGAGTCCGCCCATCTTAAGAATATAGGCATTATCATGGTTCTTGATCCCCACATCCACCATACTGGCGACCACAAGAGGCACAAACAGCTCAAAGCTGGCCTCCAGCATCTTAAACAGGGGACCCAGGATACTCTCCTTTTTATATTCCCCCATATAACCCAACAATCGTTTCATACTCAAACTCCATTCTGCCGCATATCTGCGCTGTATCTTCCTGGTTCCTGCGGCCATTGTCATGTTTCATACATTGCTTTTTTGCACATTGCCATTTTTTGCACTGTCTGGTATTATATCATAGGAATAACCATATTAAAAATATTGTTTTAATATATGTAATATATCTTTTTCATATAGGAGGTGGTGACATGAATCTAAAGCAAATGGAATATTTTATTACCATTGTAAATGAAGGAAGCATTTCAGCTGCTGCCAAATCCCTTCACATATCCCAGCCCCCGCTGAGCACCCAGATGAAACTGCTGGAGGAGGAACTGGGCGTCACACTGTTTCAGCGCGGCTCCCGTTCCATTATCCTCACCGAGGCGGGAAAACTTTTCTATGACAGGGCCCAGGGCATACTGGACATGACCGGGGCCGCCCGCCAGGAGCTGGAACAGATGGGCCGCGGGCTCCACGGCGCCTTAAGGCTTGGAATGATATCCTCAGTGGAGACAGAAGCCATTATAAACCGGATCACCGCGTTCCGCACCCAGCATCCCGGAGTGAATTTCTGTATCTATGAGGGAAATACCTATCAGCTGATGGACAAGCTGAACACGGGGCTGATCGAAGCTGCCATTGTGAGAACTCCCTTTCCAGAGGAGTCCTATGACTGCCTCTATCTGGCCGAGGAACCCATGATGGCAGTTGGAATGGCAAAACATTTCCCCGATCCCCATGCCGACAGCATCAGCCTGGGACAGCTTGCCGCCTGTCCCCTGATCATATACCGGCGCTGGGAAAATGTGCTGAACCACATGCTGCCCCATAACCGTCAGGACTATCTGTGCGTCAATGACGATGCCCGCACCAGCCTTTCTTGGGCTGATACGGGCATCGGAATTGCCATTACCCCGGCTTCTATTGCCCGGTGCACCCGCCCGGGCATGCTTTTGAAACCCATCACAACCCCCGGCTTTTCCTCCCATATCACATTGATCCGCAGAAAACACGGGACCATGTCAGCTATCTGCCGGGACTTCATCACATATTTCAGCGGCGGCTGGGACTCATACCGTCCCCTGGAAACAGTTCCTTCCAGTAATAGTTAAGCTCAGCCCCGAAAAACAGGATGCACATACAGAAATACAGCCATAAAAGCAGGAGCACGATGGCGGTCAGGCTTCCGTACATATAGGAATAATTTCTTCCCCCGATATGGTTAAAATACAGGGAAAATGCAAATGAAAAACCCATCCATCCCACGGTGGAAAACAATGCTCCCGGAATCTGTTCCCTGAACTTCAGTTTTTTATCCGGCACAAAGGTGTAGATTCCCAGGAAAAAGACCACCAGGATCATCAGGGCCCACAGCGCCCTGAAATTGATAATGTGTGTGACCACATCCGCAACAATAGGAAAGCGGCTTACCAGAAAGGCCTGGATCATATTGCCGAACACCAGAAGGCCAAGGGAAAGAATACATACCAGTATAAACACAATGGTATAACCGGAACAGATCAGACGGTTCACCACATACCACCGTTTCTCCCCATGCCCATGGACCCGGTTCAGTCCCCTGGCCACACTGAACATTCCCCTGCCCGCAGACCACAAGGCCGTGATGGCGGTAACACTGATCATGGTGGCCGGCGACTTAAGGGACAGGTCGTTTACCACACGGAAGGCCAGGGATTTGTAATCCACGGGCACCAGTCCCACGATCAATTCCATAAACTGTGCATTGCTGACGCTGGGTATCATCTGGACGGCTGTCAGCAGCAGCATGATAAACGGCACCACGGACAGAATAATAAAAAATGAAACCTGAGCCGCATACACAGTCATCTCATCCTCTGCGTATTTATCGTATATCCGTTTCACAGCCACAATTAAACCTAACATAAACTCTCCTCTGATCCTGGGGCGTGTGCGAAAATCCATCCACGCCCTAATATATTTCCCGGAAACTGCCCTCTTTAATCACGGGGATCTCCTCTGTCTCCATGTGTTCGATCCGGATAAACCGCCCCTCATGCAGACGTTCCACCAGACGGGCAACGGACTTTGGATCCCCCTGTACCTCCATCTCCACATCCCCGTCCCACAGATTCTTTACCCAGCCGGTCAGGCCAAGGGACTGGGCAAAATAACAGGAGGTGTAACGAAAGCCTACTCCCTGCACGCGTCCGGAAAATATTATGTGTTTTCTAATCATATTCACAAAATCCTCACTCCATCACATTCTTTGGCACCCCGGCAGGATATGCCTACGGGTCAATGCCGTGTCATCTTTCCATCCGGGGCTCAATGCCGGTTCATCATTTTATCCGGATTTGTTTGGTATCAATTATATAGCACCGGTTTACATTTTACAAGCCAAAGAAAGCCATTGCCCGATTCTGCGTATCCCGCAGGCAATGACCTTCTTCTATATGGATGTATTTGTTATGTTTCGATTTTGGGAATTTAGGCCGCTGTACACGGAAGGCATCAGGCAATCCGGACCTTCAGAAGCAGAAGGAAATGATTTCCTTTACCCGTTTTTCGTTCCGTGATATAATCCACTCATATGCCGCCCAACCGGTTCATAGACTGTTGAATATGCATGCGGCCTGCCTTTTTACTATTTAACATCCGGGGTTTAATATGAAAAAAAGAACCAGAATAACGAATCCATTTTACTGCGGACTGACGGTCCGCAGTTATACAGAACATACCCATAAAATCACCAGGCCACTGCGGGCCGCCCTGATCACAGACCTTCACAGTACAACATACGGTCCTTGCCAGGAGATACTGCTGGAAGCCATCCGCCGCCAGTGTCCCGACCTGATCCTGATGGCCGGGGATATTGCGGACCACAAAGTGCCCATTGACGGGACCCTTTTATTACTGGAAGGCCTGAAAGCGGGATATCCCTGTTTTTATGTCTCAGGCAACCACGAACAGTGGACCGGTGAAATGCCAGCCCTGTGTAAAATGTTCACGGAACATGGCGTGACTGTCCTGTCCGGAACCACTGCCCGGCTCACCCTGGGAAACCAGGCGCTGTTGATCGGCGGGGTGGATGACCCTCACGCCTACACCAATTCCCATCATGCGGTACGGCTTGACAGACGCTGGAAGGAACAGTTCTGGCACTGCTGTTCCCACACAGATGACCACATCTATTCCATCTTGCTGTCCCACCGGCCTGAATTGACCAAATACTACAGAGACAGCGGCTTTGACCTTGTTGTATCCGGCCATGCCCACGGAGGACAGGTACGCATTCCGGGCCTGGTCAATGGACTTTTGGCCCCTCATCAGGGCTTCTTTCCCCCCTTTGCCGGCGGCCAATACCAGCTGGGCAGCACTTCCATGATCGTCAGCCGCGGCCTGTGCCTGAACCATATTCCGCGCATTTACAATCCTCCGGAACTGGTGATCATAGACATCAGGCCCCAGCCTATTTTTCAAAGCCCTTCCACGTAACCTTCCATTCCCCATAGGCCTTTTTCAGTTCCAGGTTCAGATAGGTATAGCTGTCCTCCTCGCCCTTTGCATAAAACCGGTATACCGCCTCTGCGTATACCTCCTTCAGCTGCGGATCCCAGCGGATCGTCAGGTCCGCGGGTTTTGAATCATCCATGGGAACTGAATCTGAAAGTTCCCTTTCAGGAAAAGAACTGTACCTTGCCGCGTTTTTTCTGTCACCCGCCATATAAGCCTCACAGAACTTTCTTGCAGTTTCATACACGGCAAGGGAGGTCTGGCTGTCATCCAGCCTTGTGGCAACCCCGCGGGCCCCGGACTCCTCCATCACCGCAATATCCTCCACCGCCGCTTCCGGGAACAAATCCTCATCAAAACAATACAGTACATCGATCACCCTTCCCGACCTGCTCTGCACCTGGGGATCAATCATGTTTTCCTTATCTTCGGCCCGGTCCAGGGTCAGCAGGATCCTGTGATTATCGCCAAGATCCGCCGCTTCCTGCTCATCAGATCCTAAAAGACGCAGCCAGACCGCATTGGGATACAGCTGTGCCGATGCCAGGGATGCCTGTGTGTCGTCAGGGCCATGGATCACCTGGCTGGATGTATATGCCTTCAGCAGCTCCCTGTCCTTTGTCACAAACAGATAATCCACGCTCTTTCCATCCTGGGTAATGGATATCCGGATGGAACCGGCCTGTTCCGTGTTCCAGAAACTGATGACAAATACTTCGGTCCCGCTCTGAGCATATCCGTATCCCTGGTCAGGTTTCCCGTCCCCGGACAGCTTTGTTCCCTCCCTATCCTCATAGGCCGTCACCTGAACCGTGCCCCCGTTGTCATAGGAGATGGGCAGAACTTCACCGGTCCCGGCATCCCTGCGTTCCATTGTCAGCTGGTAGTAATTCCCCCACAGCTCCGTCTTAATAAGAGCCAGCATATCGCCTTCCCCCACAGGGACCCGGGGTATTTCCCCGGCAGTCTCCTCTAAAAGACGGCTTTCGCTGTCCACAGGGGGCCGGCTTTCGCCGGCGGCTTCATCCCCTGACTGTTCCAAAAGACTGCCTGCCACTGCATCCTGGTTTTCACCTGAGGATGTCTCCTCCAGGTTTCCAGTAAATGTACATGCTCCAAGCACTGCCACCATCAGCACCACCACGCCCGCCATGAGCCTGGTGGTTCTTGGATGCCTGGCCAGCACATGGATCCTCTCCCTGACAGTGTGTTTCCCTCCTGTCATGGTAGTAGCGGCTGAAAACAGGCTTTTCCTATCACCGTTTTGGGCGATCAGGCTTACCAGGGTTCTTCCGTATGCATACCGCTCCTCTTCCCCCAACAGCCTTACAGCCGCCTCATCGCATGCCAGCTCACAATCTCTCTTTGACAAAATGGCTGCTGCCCATACCAGCGGATTCACCCAATAGTAACACAGCAGGACACATCTGAGAATGCCCCAAAAGCGGTCCCCGTGGGCAGCATGGCAGGTCTCATGAGCCAGGGCATGGCGCAGCTTCTCCTCATCACCTTCAATGGACCGGGGAAGGTAGATGGCCTCATCCGTTCCCAGGCCAAAATAGCAGGGGGATACCATCCCCTCCACAGTATAGATGCGTTCTGTCACAAAGCCCGGTGTCTTCCCATGGAATATCTTCCTTTTGCTCACCAGCATCCTGTAAAACCGGATGTTTACAACCGTCATCCATGCCCCCAGGACCAGCGCTCCCACAACCCATACCACCATGATCCAAAGCTGCCAGTCAATGCCCGCTGCCCTTTGGGCCAGGGTGACAGCCCCGTCCGCAGCATCAAAGTGGTAAACATGGCCCGTGGCAACATTGTCAGCCAGATACTTAAGATCTGTCTGGGCAATCATGTTCTGTCTCACGGTCTGGGCCGCATTCATCACGCTGAACCTGGACCGGAACACATCCGTCAGCTTCTGCAGGGGATAGAACATGGGCAGTATGAGCCGGAGGGCGGCCAGTCCCCAAAGGCCATAGCGGATCTTCATGCTGATCCTGTTTTGCAGTAAAAAGCGCAGGAGGCAGACAGCCAGGATCAGTGCGGAAGAAGAAATCAGGACCTCTGTCATGGCGCTCCCTCCTCTGCTTTTCTGAGGATCTCGTAAAGCTCCTCAATCTCCTGTTTGGAAAGGGCCTTGGAGGAAGCCATGGCATCCACCATCAGGCTCACGCTTCCCTCATAGACCCTCTCTAAAAATCCCCTGGTTTCCTGCAAAGCCGCGTCCGTCCTGTCAATGGCAGGATAAAACAGTTTCGCCCGTTCCCCCTCCTCATGGCGCACGGCGCCCTTTGCCTCCATGCGGTTCAGCATGGTGATCACCGTATTCTTACTCCATCCTTTATCGCCCTTAAGGGCCCTGGTGAGATTCATGATCGTCTGGGGCGGTTCCTCCCACAGCAGGTTCATGATCTTCCATTCGCCATCGGACAGATTGACCTTTTCCTTTCCTGTCATTCCAAACACCTCCGGTCTTTTGCCTGTTCGGCAAGGTATACATACGTCTACTTAAATATTATCATGCAGGTAGACATATGTCAACCAAAAAGCCGGGAATCAGATGTGCTTCACATATTCGATCAAGTCCTCCAAGGGAATGGGCCTGCTGTAATAATACCCCTGATAGATTCCGCATCCCAGCTGTTCCAGCACCGTGACCTGGTCTTCGGTCTCCACACATTCAGCCACTGTTTTTACCTTCAGAATGCGGGACATATTTACAATATTTCCCACCAACTCACAGGTCTGGGCATGGCCCGGAAGGCGCTTGATCAGGGACCCATCGATCTTTACCTCATCATAGTCAGCCGAGTTCAGATAATTCAGCGAGCCGTGTCCCATGCCGAAGTCGTCCATACTGATACGGATGCCGGACTGTTTCAGCTGCCTTAACTGCTCTTCCAGATTGGGACCCGGATTCAGGGCAACCTGTTCCGTCAGCTCAATGGTCATGTATTTCCCATCCACATCCATCTCCTTCAGGATCCGGTTCACATTCCCCGCAAAGCCGGGGTCCTCCAGCTGAAGGGGCAGGATGTTCACGGAAAAGGGGATGGGGTATTCAAGCTCCCGCTCCGCTTTCTTCATATCAGCGCAGGCCATGGACACAATGGTCAGACCCAGGGAATCGATAAAGCCGCTCTGGGTAGCCAGTGCAATGATCAAAGGGGGATAAATGTATGTATTTCCCATATAATTCCAGCGCAGCAGCGCCTCACACCCGTACAGTGTTTTATCATAGTACATCTGGGGCTGATAAAACAGCTTCAGCTCCCCTTTTGTCAGGGCATACTGCAGGTCGGATGTGAGCAGCTTTGCCGTCTGCCGGTTCTCATAGGTCTTCCAGTGGAAATCCCGTACCCAGACCGAGTGTTCATCCCGGCTCATGGCGGCTTCCAGGTCCTTGATCTTTGCCAGGAATTCCCCCTCCTGTATCACCTCGCTGTGGCGTACAAAGGGAACGTATATCAGTGTCCCCACCACAAGGTTAAACAGCTGCAGCAGGCTCCCCCTCACAGACCCGGTGGCCATGTACCCGCTGAACAGGACAGGTACGGTCCATTCCACGCTCCTGGATGCCACCGGCACCAGATGAAGGGACATGACCAGTCCGCTGATCACAGAGAGCACCATGGGGGTCAGGATAAAGGGCAGGATCATGTCCGCGCTGAATATGATAGGGAAACCAAACAGTACCAGTTCATTGATATTAAAGATGACCGCGGGCAGGGACAGCTTTGCCAGGCGCTGGTTGTTCTTTTTCCTGGCTGACAGAAACAGGGCCAGTACCAGGCACAAAGCACAGCCGCTTCCTCCCAGGAATACAAAGGTGTCCAGAAATGTCTTACTGAAAATGCGGGTTGGCACCAGCCCCTGGGCCACCATCCCCTGGTTAACGGCCACCTCGGATTCAAACAGCCGGCGGGATACCGCCTCCAGCGTGTTAGTGCCGTGAATCCCGAAAAACCACAGCACATGGGATATCAGGATATAGAGGAGCATGGAAAAAAGACTGTTTCCCATATGTTCAAACAGCCGCATAAAAAGGTAGGAGCCGAAGTTCATAATATTAGTATCCTCAAATACCAGGTACAGGAGCAGTCCCGTGATGCCGCTGATCCCAATGGTGGCCACGGCGGGGAGCAGGCTCTGCATGGAAGCATTAAAATGGTACGCCACGCCCACGGTGTATAGTCTCTGATGGCCTGAAACCCACCGGTAAAACACGGTGAGGATAAAACAGCTGGCTAAAGCAATGCAGATCGCGGTAAAGCTCCACTCCGGCCCCCATATGGAAAGCCCTCCTGTGGGATAGCAGAATGCGATAAAGGAACACAGGGACACGGCGGGGAAAAATACATGGGTGCTGTCATAAACCCTCTGTTCCTCCCCGTATGCATAGGCGATCATCAGTATAAAAATAAAGGAAAGGGAACCAAAGGTGGCCTGGTAGACTCCCATCAGAAAAGTATGTATGACTCCTCCTGCCATGGAAGCCAGGTAGACCTGCCATACCTCCACGGGAAAATGCATGATCACCATAGAAAACGACCCCATGATCAGGAAGGGTATGGTCAGCAAAAGCCCCTGCCTCACAGAGAAAATAAATATATTTTTATTCAGAAACCTGCGGATTCGCTCCATAACCCCTCCCCATGCCTGTCATCCAACCCAACAGGCCCCCACAAACAACATTTTATAAAACCATACCCCTATTATACTCTAAATCCGTTTCCTTTCCACCCCCATTTCATACAGTGAAGCCAGATTATTCCTCCTGTCCCTGCTGTCAGGCAGCAGACAGTGCATACAAACAGCCTTTTTTTCAGATCATCCAGCCACTGCACCTGATACGCTTCCCCCATGCGTTCCATGTCGGACTGCAGTTCCCCAAACTTCCTGGTCCAAAAATCAAAATCAGACCATCTGGTGGGAATGATATCCCCGGGTATCCCAAATCCCAGCCGCCATATAAGGAATATGCCCGCTGCCAGCAGCAGTATACCGGCCCCGCCGGAACACATTCGGTCTCTCACCCCCAGGTCCGGCTTGACTGCTTTTTGGCAAAGCCAGAGGGCAGACGCCCAAAGCGGCAGGAGAGACGCCATGCCGGCTGCGGCGAAAAAAAGAGAGCCGTCCACACAAACATACCCTCTTTTCATTCCATACCGGTACAAAAACCCTTCCGCCATTGTCTTTGCGGAAGCGCCCTTCCCATAATCCATAAGGAGACAGCGCATCCCCTCCTCCTTTTTTGCAGGGATCAATATAACGCAGTCCGGGTCATCCGTAACGCCCCTGACAATATATGGCCTGTCCCTGCAGACCACGCGTTTGCCTGTCACCTCCACCGCCCCGAACAGGTCCATGGCCAGCCCCTTACTGATGACACATCCCTCCCTGTCCGTCCTGTAGCCGTATGTCCCCTGTTCCAGCTCCCGGCAGGAAGCCAGTTCCATCAGGCCGTAAACGGACAGACAATCCGCTTTTTTGTCCCTGCCCAGCTCAAGGTTTTGCACCTTTACCTCCTCAGCCAGGGACCAGGCTGTTATTTCCGGATAAACGCTTCCCCCTTGATCCTCCCTTTCAGTTCCGGTCGTCTCTCCCTGCTCCCGGCCGAGGGCCCGGTCCAGTTCCTCCGCCCTGGGTCCTTCCCCTTCCCGGTAATACATAAAAATACGGCCGTCTGCTGTGTTCAGACTCAATGCCTGTATCCCCCCGTATTCCCACAGGGTCACCAGAACGAAAAGTATGATCCATTTTCTCATGATTCCACCACCCTGACACGGTCCCCTTCTCCCACACCTTTGTCCGACTCTGTGATCAGTTTCATCTCCGGTGTAACGGCGCCTGAAACAGCTGCAGCAGTGCTGCTTTTTTCCAGTACCTCCAGCCCGATCCTCACTGCCGTCATCTCCTCCCCCAGTATGGTCCTCTTTGGTTGGACAGCCAGGCAGAAAAATCCGGTGTTATCCTCCCTCAGTGCTCCGATGGGGATCACACAGGAGTATGCCCCTGATTCCATGTTCACCGCAAAGGATGCACTGCCTCCCAGGCTCCCCTGTCCCTGAGGCATGGCGGCTGTGACCTGTACTGTTTCGTCCTCCGGCATCTGGTCAACGGACGTTATCTCCGCCTCCACACCGGCCTGCTGTCCCAACAGCTTGACCGTCATTTTGGCTCCTGGTTTTAAAAGGCCGGCTTTCTCCTTATCCACCTGGGAGGTCAGGTTTAAATTTCCCACTGCCAGCTTGATCTGGCGCCCGGATTCAATCCTGTCCCCCGCCTTCAGGTCCATATCAGCCACTACGCCCTCCACACTGGAACTGATCTGTCCTTTGTCCGCAATCAATTCTTCTATTTTTTCCAGTTTTCTCTCGATCTGTTCCATATCCAGCTTCATGGATTCCTGTCTCAGCCTGGATATCTCCCTCTGGGCAGCTTCCCCCGCAACAGTACCTGCGTCAGATAACCTGGCGTTCTCCAGCTTTTCCATGGACTGATACAGTCCTTCCTCCAAGTCCTGTATTTTTCTTCCGGCTTCCTCCACCTTGGCGTCCTCCGCCTTCACGGCATCCTCATATGCCTTGCGCAGTTCCTCTTTGGCGTTCTCAGTCCCGTAATCAATATCCTCATATGTCTCCTCGGCAGCATACATCTTTGCCCTGGCCTCCTCCACTGCCAGATCCTGCTCATCCCGGATATCCTCCAGATCCTCCTCGGCCCGTTCAAGTTCCAGGGCCGCTTTCTCGATCTCCTGCTGGGAGGCGTCCTCCTGCTCCTCCAGCCGGTCCAGTTTTTTCTTCTTATCCTCTACCTCACGCTCCCCCTTTCTTACCGCGGAATCCCTGGCCACCTGCGCTGATTCATAGGCCCTTCCGGCGCTTTTCATGGCTCTGCGGTTGTCCTCCCTCACCTCTTCCCTGGTGCGGTTCTTTTTTTGAATGTAATCATGTTCCAGATCAGCGGTAGCTGACGCATGCTTTTCCTCAGCTTCCGCCAGGTCCTGCCTGCCTAGTTCCAGGGCCCGCTGTGCCGCCGCTACGGACTGGGCGGCCAGGGCCTCCTCGGTCAGCCGTGGGACCGGCACAGAGGAGAGCCGCTCCTGCTCAAGGGCCAGCCTGGCCTTTTCAAGCTCCACGGAAAGTTTTTCACGTTCCTCCTCCAGACTCTCCATCTGCAGACAAAGGATGGCCTCCCCCTTTAAGACCATCTGCCCGGAATGCTTCAGTATGTCCCCCACCTGGAGATTTTCAGGAATTGATATGTATGCCATTTTGTCTGCCGTAAATGTCCCGTCCCCCTCTATAAGATACGGGACCACTCCCTGTTTTCCGTATCCTACCTGTACCCTGGTGACCGTGACGGAATCCAGGGCCCTGGACAAAAAGGTCAGAGCCGCCATAAGGGCCAGAAATGTAATTACTGCTTTCTTCATGTTCATTCACTCCTTGATTCCTGATGCGGCAATCCCCTGCTCCAGTGATTCCTGTCCCATCATAAAAAGGACCACGGGAAGTACCATCATGATAATGGACGCAGCCCACGCCACCCCTGCCTTGTCGGATGTGATCTCCGGCAGGTAGAGGGACAGGGGCCACAGCCGCTTTTCCTTCAGGAATGTCATGGGCTGCTCAATGGCATTCCATGTTTCCAGAAATCCCAGGACCAGCATGGATACGATCCCAGGCTTTCCCACCGGAATCCCGATCTTCATAAAAATAGCCATTTCTCCTGCCCCGTCCAGGCGCGCCGCCTCAAAAAGAGGCCTGGGAATGGATTCAAAAAATTTTGTCATGATAAATACCGGGAATGCGGAAAAGATACCCGGCAGAATGACTGCCAGGTGGGTATTCAGCAAATAGAACCTTTTTAGGACCAGGTAATTAGGCACCATGGTCACCTGAAACGGCTGCATCATGAGAATGATGTAAAGAAGGAACAGGGCTTTTTTTCCCTTAAACTGAAAACAGGCAAATCCCCAGGCGCCTAAAAGCGCAACCACCAGCTGCCCCAGCAAAACCATGCCGGTCTGGAAACAGGAGTTCCAGAACATGACGTAAAAACCAGGGGAATCGATGAGTAATTCCACCAAGGGTCTTAAGGTGGGGTATTCAGGGAGAAATACAGCTTTTACAGGAGCATTTCCCATTCCAAATATAGCGCCGAAGCGCTGAAGCATTTCCCCCTCGGACATAAGCGCATTTCCTGCCATCAATAAAAGGGGAACCCATATGAAAAGGCATATAAAGATCAGGGCCGCCCTTACCAGGAAACGTTTGATCATTTTTTATTCCTCCGCCGGATCCATATAATCACCGGAATCAGCACCGATGATTCGATCATCACTGATGCAGCGCTCATCTTCTGGATATCCAGCGAGACAAACCAGTTATTAAACAGGTGCTGCATCATATAAATACTCTCATGGGGATAATCCCCGGAAATAAGATATGCCTCCCGGAATACCTTAAAGGAATTGATAATGGAAAGCACGGTCACCAGAAATGCAGTGCTTTTAAGGCAGGGTAACGTGACGTAATAAAAGATCTGCCGGGAACCTGCTCCATCCACCCTGGCTGCTTCATAAAGCTCCAGCGGGATCCCATCCAGACCAGCCAGCCAAAGCATCATATCATACCCTGTATTTTTCCATATGTAGGTAAATACCAGGACATAAAAAGCGCTGTTCTGGTTAAGCCAGTCCCTGGTCCCAAATCCCAGTATTGCCACCAGCTGGTTTAAGAGTCCCTGAGGATAAAACAGCATTTTCCACAGCAGGACCACTGACGCAACCGGGATCGCCAGGGGCAGCAGGATCGTGGTTTTATACACATTCCCCCCCTTAAAGGCAGCTGTTACCAGGACAGCCGCCCACAGGGAAAACGCCATCAGGGACGGTATGCATACCAGGATAAAACGCAGGGTATTCCTCACAGCCAGGCGGAATGCCTGACTGTTCCACACCTGGACAAAATTTTCCAGGCCCACGAACCGGCCTCCCACGGCCTGGTAGAAGGAACGCATCACCACATCCGCAAAAGGTATGAGGACAAACAGGGCGGTCCCTGCCAGGCTGGGTGCCAGAAACAGCCATGGCTTTTTATTCTGAGAAATACAGATTCGCTTTGTTCTGGGCATTCTGGGCTGCCTGTTCCAGTGAAAGGCTCCCTTCAAAGTATCCTTTTGTCTCATTGATTATGATCTCCGTCAACACGCGGTCTGTTCTTACCGGCTTATTGGCCCTGGACGCCGCATCAAATATCATACGGCGTTCTTCCTTTGTGGGCCAGGCACCTGCTATTGTGTAGCCGTCTTCACCGCCGCTGACACTGACCATAGCGCTGCTTGAGTCTTCCCTTTCCACCCACGCCTCTGCGGCCAGGGCATTGACGGGGAGTCCGTCCGCCAGGTCGCTGGACTGGACCTCCACGCTCAGTACGTAGAGAACAAATTCCTTTGCCAGGTCCTTTCTTGGGCTGGCGCTGTTGATTCCTACAACACCGGAGGGAAGATAGGAATCCTTCAGGTTTTCCATTTTAAATCCGTGGTTTCTCTGCACGGCCAGGGGAAGCAGGGTGTCAAACATTCCCCGTATTTTATCAATGGCAATAGCGCTCCTGCCCCGGTCCACACTGTCATACTCGCTGTCCATAAGGCCATCCGCTCCAATGGATCGGTTATAGATACGTCCTCTTCCCCCGTCCTCGGATTCGTCAAAGTCCGCCCTGGCGCCGCAGGCATCGCCCAGCACCTTCACGGTTTCCAGCAGCTCCTGGATCTTCCCCGGACGCGGCCTTCCCGTTTCACTGTCCACGATCTCCTCATAGCAAAGGCTCAGTATCTGGCGCGTCAGATTCTCATATTTTGTCTTGGTGCGCAGCGGCAGATGAGAGGGATCGCTCTGATATTCCCTCATGGATTCCAGGGATGCAAGGCTGTCTATGGCCTCCTGGTCCCCATACGCGGCGAGAAGTATCATTCTGGTGGGGATCTGGTAGATGCTGCCGCTGTCCTCTGTGTACGGTCCTGCAATCTGTCCCATCAGTTCCCCTGACGCGGTCATGGGTGCCAGCAGGTCTTTCATATCCTCAAGCACTCCCTTTTCCATATAGGACTGAACCGGAAGCCCGTCAAGGACCAGGATATCCGCTCCGTTTCCGCCCAGCAGTTCCGTGTTCAAAGATCTTATGGTATCCGAGTCCGTGGTCCCCCCGCTGTCTGTTTGTCCATCGATCAGCTCCACCCTCACGTCCGGGTGCGTCAGCTGGAACATGGAGGCTGCCTGGCGTATGGTATCCGTGCTTTCCAGGTTAAGGCCATATACGGTCAGGTTCTGGCAGGGCACGGAGGGCATCTCAGGATCATATGTGTAATGCTTGATCTCACTTTTATCGGACTGCTGCAGCCAGACGTAAAAATCATTCTCAGCGCCCACGAACAGTTTCCTGGCATACGCGCTTGGAAGGCTCAAAGAGTTAAGAGTCCCGTCAGCCACTGTCTCCCATATGCTCCCCCCGGGATTCATGTGGTGGATCCCCTGGGAATTGACCGTAAAGATCCCCCCGCCGCCGTCATGGGCAATGGGCAAAAACTGATCATAGACTGAGCTTTGATAAGGGATCTCCTCTTTCGGGGATGCGGATCCGGTGGTGATATCATATACCAGATACCCGTTAGACCCGTTTGTTATATACAGATGATCCAAAAGAAGTCCTGATTCCTTCCATTCCGAGGAACTCCATTCCTGGGGCAGGGAAACCAAACGCTCTCCCTGAGGGCTGTATACATTTGTCTCTCTGCTGCCGGACAGGAAAATGCTCCCATCCTCCGCCACTGCCACGAAATCCGGCCTTACCTCATAAAAACCGCGTTCATGTTTGACGGAAAACACATCCTCCAAAAGCTCCTGTGGTTCCTTCCCCTCTGCCAGCTTCAGCAAATGGAACTTATAGTCGTCTCCCTTTGGGAAGACCGCGTACCGGTAACCGTCCTGCCCATAGACCACATGGAGAATACCGAAGGGGATCTCAACCCCTTCCAGCAGGCTCTTTTCTTCCCTTTCCCAGTTTCCGCCGGCCCATCTATACCGCCTGGCCGTACCATCCTTAAGCGTATACAGTTCTAGAATCTTATCCTGTGTCTGAACCATGTCAGCAATGATTTCCCCTTCTTCCAGGGGAATGCTGATCGTGCTTTCCGCATATCTTCCCTTTGGTATGTTCTCATCCCGTCCGGCACCCGCGTTCTTTGCAGCCCGGGAAGCTCCGGTTTCCCCGGTCCCCGCAGGAGCCGAGCATCCCCACAGGCCGCCCGTTGTCAGGCACAGTGCAAGGCAAAGGCTTATTAATTTTTTTCTCATATTATCAGTCTCCCTTTTGTCCATTTTCATTTCACCAGTATCATATCAGGTAAATCTCTAAAACATCTGAAAAACTGGTAAAATTTCTTTTAGGTTTTTTAGAGATTTCTCTGTTATAATGTGTTTGGATCTTATTTAGATTAGAATAACGGGGAGCGTATCATGAGAATTTTGCTGGTTGAAGATGATAAAGAACTTTGTGAAGCCATTAAGCTGCAGCTGGAAAAAGCGGGGTATGAAACAGACTGCTGCGGTTCCGGTCAGGAAGCATTTTATTATGCCGCGGAATTTCCATATGATGTGATCCTGCTGGACCGGATGCTGCCCCAGATGGACGGGCTCAGCGTGCTCAACGGCCTTCGCCGGATGGGTGTTGCCACCCCGGTCATCATCACCACTGCCCTGGACGGGATCAATGACAGGATCGATGGCCTGGACGCGGGGGCGGATGATTATCTGGTCAAACCATATGCGCCCGGGGAACTCCTTGCCCGGATCCGCGCCGTCACCAGACGGCCCGGAAAGCTGGAGCCAACCCGCGCGAAAGCCTATTCCAATATAAGCCTGGATCCGGAAAAGCGGGAACTGACCGGACCGTCAGGCATGGTCCAGCTGAGCAAACGGGAATCCGCACTTATGGAGTACCTGATCCGCAATGCAGGGCAGATCCTGACCAGAGGAATGATCCTCTCTTACATATGGGGGCCTGACTCCGAGGTGGAGGAAGGGAATCTGGACAATTACGTCTATTTCTTAAGAAGGCGCCTAAAATCTGTAAATGGAGCCGTACAGATCAAGACCATACACGGAACCGGTTACCGCCTTGAGGCAGGAGGCAATCCATGATCAAAAAGCTTAGAAGGAATCTCACCGGGCTTTATACCATAACAACGGGTTTGATCCTCACTCTGGTAGTGGCGGGAATCCTCATTGTAAATGCCAGGGAATTTGACAAAAACACCCTGGACACCTTTCAGAATCATATATTAAACATCACCTCCAGGCTCCAGGCCGGTTCAACCATCAGCTGTACCTGGCTGGCCCAGCTGGAAAGCGGCAGCAGGCTCATCATACAGATTGAGGACAATGGGATCCCCCTGCTCTACCCCGGTTCCTGGAATCCTTTAAGCGGCAGGGCTGGGCTGGTCCAGCGGGCCAAAGAGGGCGCGCTGGCGCAGAACATTGATTCTTCCAGGCGTCCCGTATCCTCCTCCCTGCTGCGCACCTCCGTTTTTACAATCACAGGGGATCACAATGATTCCTACCTGGCCAGTGTTCTGGTGCTTCCCACCCGGTCGGGCTTCCAAAGCCTGACCCTTCTGGCTTATAAAGATCCGGCCTCCTCCCTTTTATACAGCCAGGGGATCCTGTTCCTGTTCCTCAACACCGCGGGGATTGCCGCCCTGATGCTTGTGAGCTGGTTCCTGGTGGGCAGATCCTTAAAACCCATTGCGGAAAACCAGAAAAAGCAGAATGAATTTATTGCTGCTGCCTCCCATGAGCTGCGTGCTCCCCTTGCGGTGATCCGCTCCAGCCTTTCTGCCATTGCGGCTGCGCCGGAAAAACAGGAGCATTTTATGAAAAATATCGACATGGAATGTTCACGTTTATCCTTTCTGGTAAATGACATGCTTGTCCTGGCATCTGCAGATGCCGGGACATGGACGGTCCAGACAGACCGGCTGGACATGGACACCCTGCTGATCAGCGTCTATGAACGGTTTGAACCCATGTACAACGACAAGGGGGTGTCCCTTTATCTGGACCTGCCCGAATCCTCCCTTCCGGCGATCACAGGTGATGGGAACCGCCTGGAACAAGTCCTTTCCGTCCTTTTGGACAACGCCCTCAGCCACACCCCCGCAGGACGGGAGGTCCGGATTTCGGCAAGGATACAGCAGGAAAGACACCGTTTATCCGGAACGAAAAACAGCCTTTGCCTGACAGTGTCAGACCAAGGCTGCGGTATGGATGATGAGGTGAAAAAACATATATTTGACCGGTTTTACAGGGCGGACAGCGCCAGAAGCGACAAACTCCATTACGGCCTGGGCCTGAGCATTGCCAGGGAACTGGTCCTGCTCCACGGCGGCTCCATCAGCGTATCCGACTCCCCCTCCGGCGGGGCATGCTTCTGTGTGCGGCTTCCCATGGGGCACTGCTAAGGCACCTGTGGGAGCGGCTGCATCTGCAAGGTAGTTTTGGCAAAATACAGCAATGGATGCTTAAAGAAACAAGGACGGGAATCTAATCAATGAATCCCGTCCTCTTTCCTGAAAATGTAAGTGTCAGCCTGTGCATGGCCCTGGTGCAGGCTATGTAGAGCAGGCTTCTGTCATGGTCTGTCCTGTAGTTCCTGTCAGAGGCATGTGGTACAATGACCTGGTCAAATTCCAAGCCCTTGGCCATCTTCACCGAGGTAACGGATATACCGCTGCTGAACCTGGTACTCTCCGGTTCGATCAGATGCACCTCAAATTCCTCTGAAAGAAGATCATACAGTTCTGCGGCCTCCCTGTGGGTTTTCAGGATAATGCCCAGCAAAGCATTGTCCCCTGACCTGAAATCCCGTATCAAATCCATGATGCGGCACAGCTCCTCCTCCTCATTCCTGCATGAGACCAGCCCGGGAACATCCCCATGGCGTTTTACCGGCTCCAGACCGGATGCAGCCCGGATATGGCCGGCAAATGTCATGATTTCATACGTGGAGCGGTAGCTTTTATTTAGCCGGACAAACTCCGCCCCCTCATACAGATGAAGGAGATCCTCCAGGGTGTGAAGGTGGTTTGGGTGGATGAACTGTCCGAAATCCCCCAGTATGGTTTTCTGGCAAGGAAACATCCGGTTCAGGGCAGCGTACTGGACCGGCGTATAGTCCTGCATCTCATCAATAACCAGATGTCTGGTGATCCCGCTCTCCTTAAGCCCTTCAAAGGCCGCGTGAAGGTACAGGAAGGGGTAGACATCCGCCCATTCCAAAGTCTTTTTGTCAGCCATGACAAACAGTTCCTTTTTCCCTATCTTTTCATAGAAATCCCTGTAAACAGCCAGTGTGTTCTTCATGGTCAGCATGGAGGCAAGGCTTTTAAGGATCCCCCCCTGCCGGGGCAGTTCATCCTCCATGATATTCTCTGTGTCAAAGCGGTCCCGGATATCATCGGCAACCATCAGAAGCCTCCGTTTAACCGGAAAGGTTCCATATGCCTTAAACCGCTTTCCGATCCATTTTGCATCTGCACAAAATCTTCCAAAGATATAATCCTTTGGCGCAAAGACCATATCCGGCAGCATCTCTATATAAGCATCCATAAGACGGACAAATTCCAGGGTGGATTTAAACCGTTCCCTCTCCCCCCGTCCCGGGTCACTACTCCGGCTTTTGCCCCGGCTTTCACCTGGATCACCACTCCGGCTTTCATCCGCATCCCCTTCCTGATCCAAATCCTGTTCCGGCTCAAACCCCATCCGGCCCTCCAGCTGGATCTCTGCCAGTTCCTCAAAGCTCAGTTCATAGATCGGTTCCTCCCCCAGCTCCGGTATTACGTTGGATATATAATCCCCAAATACCCTGTTGGGGGACAGGATGGTTACATTTTTAGCGCTCAGCCTGTTTTTAAACCGGTAGAGCAGGTAAGCGATCCTATGAAGAGCGATGGAAGTCTTTCCCGATCCCGCAACTCCCTGTATGATCATGGTCCCCTGGTTCTCATTGCGGATGATCCGGTTCTGTTCTTTCTGGATGGTGGAGATAATGGATTTCATTTTTTCATCCGAGGTATGGCTCAGCTCCTTTTGCAGCACGTCATCCTGGATATGGGATGAGGTTTCCAGGGCATACTCCATTTTCCCGCCCCTGATCTTAAACTGCCGCTTTTTTGTCAGCTCTCCCTGGATCCTTCCGTCCGGGGCCTGGAAAGCGGCCGGTCCCACCTCGCAGTCATAAAACATGCCGGATACAGGCGCCCTCCAGTCAAAGACCAAAGGTTCCCTGTCATGGTTTAAGGCAAACCGCCCGATGTAATAGGAGAAGGGTTCCCCCTGCCCTGCTTCACAGAAATCAATCCTTGCAAAGTAAGGGGAATCCTTCAGTTTTTTCAGCCGTTCCAGTATTTCCACCGCCATGGCGCCGGTGCGGTCCGTCTGTTTTAAAAGAAGCTCATTCTGAAACATCTCATGGGGATCGATGTCCCCTCTGTGCTCCGCCATGTAGCGCTTGGTGTCCATGTATTCTTTGTCCGATTTTTGGACGGATTCCTTTGCCTGTTCCAGGGCCTGGCCGATCCTTTGATGAACCTGCCGCAAATGCCTGGACTCTTCTTCCAACACGCTCTCACCCATCCTTTTGCACCTCCCGTGAAAGGACAAACCGCTGGGTGGGGTAACCGTATTCCTCCAAAAGTTCTGCCTCCGCAAACCCCAGCCCCTGTATCTCCCTTCGCTGTCCGTTATCCGCCTTGTCCCCTTCCCTGAAGGTGGTAATGCTGATTTCCTGGCCTGTCAGCAGTTCTCCCATTACCTTGTCCAGAAATGCCCTGGGAATCCCCATTTTCCTGTACAGGGGATGACATCCCATAAAATCAATGCTCCCTGTGTCCCAGGAAAACAGCAAAATTCCCACAGCAGTCACCCCGTCCTTTACGATCAGCGCCTGGTTTGTTCGTATCCGCTGTCTCAGCACCTCCATGTACGTATCCTCCTGCAAGTTGGGAAAGCCATCGATCACCAGCCGCACCAGCTCCATCCAGGCGGGTATGTCCTCCTTTGTGGCATACCGGATATCCCATGCCCTGTTTTCCGGCCGCTTCAGCATATCATACCTCCCGTCAAACTCAAACTTTAACTGCAGGGGATAGAATTTTTCCTTTTCCCTGTATTTGTTGGGCGGTATTTTATACATGGATGTAAAAGCATTGGTAAAGGCCTGCTGGCTTTGGTAACCGGATAAAAGCGCGATCTCCACAATGGACTTTTCCGAAAACACCAGAAGCTTTCCGGCCTCGGTCAGCTGCCTTCTCTGGATGTAGTCATGTATGGTCAGTCCTACCGTGTGGGAAAACACCCGGTGCAGATGGTATTTGGAATAATGGACCGCCTGTGCGATCATGTCCAGATCGATCTTCCTGGTGAGATTGGCTTCTATATAATTTACAGTCAATATGATTTCTTCAATGGGCTGCAAGCTCCATCACCTCCTTTTAAGTTGAGCGTGCTCTCCGGGATTCTGAGAGTACACATTGGCAATGCTCCCGGAAACTCCAGGTACAAAGAGTTTCCGAGAGCACTCGGTTATTATTATATACAAAAACATGGAGGTTGTCTTAAGAAATCTTGCGGTAGCATAAAAAACGGATTACAGTTAATCCGCTGTTTCCAGACGGAACAGCCTTGCCGTATACTCCTTTGGCATTTTCACGGAAAAGCTTCCGTCTTCTTTATTCCACACAAACTCCGACTTATACTGTTCCCCACAGGGATAGATCTGGCTCAGTGTTGCGTCCCTTCCCTTCAGATGCGTTACCGGTATGGTCCGGCAGATCTGATCCGATGTCCTTCTCCACACCGCCACATAGGAGGTTTTGCCGCACCTTAATCCCAGGGCCGACCATGGATCCATGTAGTGGGAGAATCCCAGGGGCCAGAACGGCAGGGAAGCCTTTATGTGGCCGCGGATGCTCTTATAACAGCTGATCGCCTCTTTGATCAGTTCCACCCTGGAATCCGACATGTTCAGTATATGGCCGCTCTGGTGGATCCTGAGAAGGATTGCATTGACCATGTTGAATATGGTCTCCTCCTCGTCCCCCTCCGTCATGGGATAGGACCAGATCGCTGCCTGCTCAGGCGTCAGGCCGGAGGGCGCATTGGCGGCAATGGTTGCATATTTGATGTAATCCTCCTGGTCGCTTGTGGACTGGATACTGTGACGGCTCAGCATGGCGTAGTCGATCCTCATACCGCCGCTGGAACAGTTCTCGATCACCAGGTCGGGATATGTTTCAAATATGGTGTCCAGCCAGCTTAAATATGCCCTGTTATGCTGGAGCAGTCCGTCTCCAAAGCTGTCCGCCCCTGTCTCTGTTCCGATCCCAGGTTCAATGTTATAATCCATCTTAATGTATCCTACCCCGTACTCCCTTACCATACGGTCTATCACTTTGGTCGCATGTTCCCTTACCTGGGGGTTTCTGAAATCCAGCTGGTATCTGCTTCTGTAAGCCACCTTTTCCCCATGGCGCCTGAAATACCAGTCATCCGGTACCTGGGAAGCCAGCGGGCAATTGACCCCCATTACCTCTATCTCCAGCCAAAGCCCGGGCACCATGCCGCAGGAGCGGATATAGTCCATAACCTCTTTGATGCCTCCCGGGAATCGCTCATTGCTGGGCATCCACTGGCCCACGTTATCCCACCAGTGTCCTGGGGAATACCAGCCGCAGTCAACGCAGTAATATTCACAGCCGATCTCAGCCGCCCGTTTGATCATGGGAAGTTCCTTTTTTGTGGTTGGGTCCCCGAACAGGCAGTTCATATAATCATTAAAGATCACAGGAAGGTTCTCATCATCCGCGTTTTTCCTCCGGATACTCCTTCTGTATTTTGTCAGCTCCGCCCAGGCCTTGTCCATTCCTCCAATCGCAGAACCCACTGCTGCGGTGACGGTTGTAAAGGACTCTCCGGGGTTTAACCGGATCCACCAGTGGTTGTGCAGCTCGGTGGGGCCGCTGAGTTTTAAATAATACTGCCCGTCCTCATCGCTGATCTCCCAGTACCAGGAACCGTTGTGCTCGATCTGCCAGAATAAACCGCTGTTCATCTCCTCATTCCGCAGATATCCCACGGGCAGGTACTCCTTGGTAGACCAGGAGCCGGTGTTCCCGATCCCAATGGTTGTGGAGGAACGGTGGAAATCCTCGGGCTGGGCCAGGGACATGCCCAGTTCATCCAATGTAAACTCATTCCAGTGGAACTCCTTTTGCCAGCCATTTCTGGGAAGGAACAGCTTCATCTTTTTGTCCGCATTCTGAAGCCCCTCCTTTGTAACGCCTGTCAGGGCAAAGGAGGACAGATACTCGATCCCCCACGCCTTATCCCCTTTGTTCACCACCTGGCTCCAGGAACGGACAATGGATATCCCGTCATAAAACTGCATATGGCTGTGCACCTCCAGCCCGGTAGGCTGGTCAAATGTGATGATCTCCAGTTTTCTTCCGTTCTGATTCCTGCAGTCTTTAAAATCCTTAAATTTCAGGCGGCAGCCCGGCGCTGTCCTGACATAATTATCCCCGTGGAGCTTGCCCAGCCGGTTAAGGCCGGTCACGGACATTTCCACCAAGGTAAAGGGCAGCAGCCCGTTCCTGGATACCAGGTCCTTTTCTTCAAAGGGAAGGGCGGAGAAATGAAGCAGCTTTATCTCCTGCTCATCCGTTAGTTCCATTACCAGGTTTATGTTGTTTTCACTGATCTCTATTCGTCTCATCTTAACTCATCCTTTCACAGATCCGCTCATCAGGCCGGATAAAAAGTATTTTTGCATAAAAAGGAATAAACATGTGACCGGGAGCACCGCCACAACGGATGCTGCCATCAGGCCTCCCCAGTCTATGATATTGGAGCCTTTAAACAGCATGATCGCAGGCGTCAGGGTCCTGTATTGATCCGTGGAAATAAAAATGTAACCAAACATAAATTCATTCCACGCCTGGATAAATGCGTACAGCCCTGTGGACACCAGGCTGGGTATGGATATGGGCAGTATAATCTTAACCATCATCTGAAACTTGTTGGTCCCGTCTATTTCCGCCGCTTCCTCCAGCGTAATGGGCACTGTGTCAAAGAAACTGCTCATCATGAAGGTACAAAGAGGAATGACAAACGTGGTGTAGGACAAGATCAGTGAGATATAGGATTCCAAAAACCCGAAGTTCCGCATGATCATATAAAGGGGGACCAGCAAAAGCACACCGGGGATCATCTGGGATACCAGCATGGCGAAATTGGATATCTTGATCATCCGTTCCTTGTAATAACGGCTGAATGCATAACCGGCCATGACGGCGATCACCATGGACACAAAGCATGCAATGATGGAAACCAGAAAACTGTTCTTAATGTATTTTAAAAATCCTGCTGTGTAGAGTACTTTTGTAAAGTTCTTAAGCGTAGGCATCCTGGTGATCAGGGAAGGGAACGCCGACCGTATCTCCGAATCCGGTTTCAGCGCGGAAAGGATCATCCAATAAAAAGGGAACACGCAGATGAATGCAAACAGTATTAGCAGCAGATAGGAAATAATATTTATATAAAATCTTTTTTTCTTGCTGATCATTCTATACCTCCTATTCCAGGGACTCGCTGATCTTCATTCTCTGCCTGTAATACACCACAAATATAACTGCCATCACTGCAAACATCATGGTTGAAAGGGCGGATGCAGCGCCTACGTTAAATTTCTTCATGGAGTACCTGTAGATCATAATGGGCAGTGTCTGGGTTGCATAATTGGGACCGCCCTCTGTAAGGATCCATATAAAATCAAAATTGATCGCGGTCCAGATAATGTGCAGGAAAACAATCACCAGGGACACGGATTTCAGCTGAGGAAGGGTGATATAGAAAAACCGTTTAATGACACCTGCCCCGTCAATGGCGGCCGCTTCCATCAGGTCACCGGAAATGGACTGCATGGCTGATAAAAATGAAATGGTATAGTAGGGAAAGGATCTCCAAATATTGATCAGGATCACCACAGCCATGGCGTATTTTGCATCTCCCAGAAAATCGATGGGACTGCTTGTTATATGTAAGGTATTAAGCATGAAATTGACAATTCCGAATTCCGTGTTAAGCATCCAGTCCCAGGTCATGCCTGCCACAATGATGGGAACCAGCCATGGTATAAAGATCATGGTCCTGAAAAACGCCCTGCCCCTAAACTCCCTGTTTAAGAGGATTGCCGTAATCATTCCCACAAGATACTCCCCCAATACGGAAAAAACGGTCCAGTATATGGTATTGACCACGGTCTGCTTAAACCGTTCATCCGCCATGATGGTCTTAAAATTATCCAGCCCCGCAAATCCGGTGCCCGGCTTGATCAGGCTCACGTGGAAAAAGGAGTCGTGGACCACCTTTAAAAGCGGATACCCTTTTAAAGAAACCAGAAAAACCAGAGCCGGCAGGATCAGGATCAGAACTGTCATTTTTTTTCTTTTGCTTCTGGTCATTTTACTTATTTTCAAGGAACATCTCCCCCTCGTCTTGATGAAAAAATGTCCCAAAAGCCAGATTATATTTACCACTCAGCTTTCGGGACATTACCGTCTGCTATTTACTCAGTTCCCCGGTGTCTGACAGGGATGCATTGACCGCATCGCTGAGCCATGCCGCTGCCTCCTGCGGGGTCTTTCCCTCCTGAAGCACCTTGGCAATGGAATCGTTCATGGCCTGCGTCACGCCGGCAAGCGTAACCCCCGGGAAGGAGATCCCTTCCGCCCCAATGTCAGAAAATCCTTTGCTCCATATACTCTCAGAATATACATCGCTTCTGGGAGATCCGTAAGCCCATACTTTTTCCTGCCACTCTTTTCCTGCAATGGCCTTCATCAGTTCCACGGCGCCCTCTTTATTCTTGCTGTCTTTAAAGACAAACATTGGTTTGCACTCCATGTATGTGTATGGTTTGCTCCCCTCAGGGTAAGGAATGGCATAAGCGCCCATGTCCTTCATGGTTTCCGGGTTTTGGCTTTCCTTATTTCTCAGCCAGTTGCCGGACACATGGGAGGAAACCAGCCCTGTACAAAGGTTCTCATCTGTCTCTTCCCAGGTCCAGTTCCTGGCGCTGGGATTTACGATCCCCTTGTCAATCAGATCCTTGTAGAACTGGAATACCTTGGCAGCCTTGTCCAGCTGGTCCGGATTTTCATTCCATGTGTTTTTATACAGTCCGTCCTCCTGAAGAGTGGCGATCTCCACGCCGCTCTGTGCCAGATACACCAGCAGCTCCTGCGCTGCGCGCACGCCGCTTCCCGTGATCTCAAAGGGATATTTACCCTGGGCATCGTAGTAGCCCTCCATGTTCAGCAGGTCCTCCCAGGTAGCCGGGACCTCCATGCCTGCTGCTTCAAAGTCACCTTCATGTACCAGGAAAGCGCGGACCGACATTTCATATGGCATTGCCACCACCTGGCCGTCCATGCTCATGGCTTTCACAACCGACTCGCTGAACACGTCCTTTTCATCCCATGCATTAAATTCATCCGTCAGGTCCTCCAGGATCCCCATGTTGTAAAACTCTCCGATGTATTCGGGAAGCCCCCATGCGCAGTCGGGCACATTCCCCCCTGCCGCTGCGGTCAATACCTTTTCGTGAAGCATATCGTAGGTGAAGTTTGTACAGTTTACCTTGTACCCGGTCTCCTCCTCAAACTTTTTGATCATTTCCAGGGAATAAGTCTCTTTATCACTTCCCGCTGTCCACTGGGTCCACACCTCTATGGTCTGACCCTCTCCCTTTTTTGCAGTGTCCTGCTGTCCCTGTCCGGACGTGGAAGCCGCCTCGCTTTTAGGTTCCTGGGTCTTCTCAGGAGATGAGCCGCATGCTGCCAGTGAAACCGCCATGGTAAGAGCCAATACAGAAGCCATCACTTTTTTCATATTAAATACCCCTTTCTTCTCCATACATTATTCCACACATTATATTTGATCTTTACTTGATCCTGTATCTGATCCGTATCATTTTGTATGCGCATACATTTTTGATAAACCGACCATACCACACCCTCTGTTCTTCTGCAATAAAAGAGGAGACGCCTGTTAAAAACGCCCCCTTTTTTATTAAAAATACCCCTTTTCTCACATTTTATTTATCTTCTTATAATTGACCGGGCTTTCCCCGTAATACTGCCTGAATTTCTCAGAAAAACTCTTTGCATCATTATAGCCCACCTTCCTGGCCAGCTCCTGGGTGCTCATCCCGCTGTTTTCCAGCAGCAGCTCCAATGCTTTCTGCATTCTCACCTCAACCAGGTAATCCTTAAAATTCTTACCTGTCTTCTGCTTAAAAAAGGAACTGAAATAATATTGGTTCATAAAAAAATGCTGTGACAGTGATCTCAGGTTGATCTCCTGGTCATAGTTCTCCCTGATATAGAACTTGATCCCTCTAATAGTCTCATTTTCATTTCCGAGATTGGAAAACACGGTTTTTTCCACAAACTGTTCCAGATAACGCAGAATCATTGCCTTTACCTTTTGAAAGGTGCCAACGCTTCTGATCCCTGACACAAATCCTTCATACTTATGCCTGTCCTCCTCATCCAGACGGCAGTAATTCCCCAGTTCACGAAGCAGCTCCATGAGAAGGGCCACGCACCTGTTTTCCGCAACCACCCGGTTGCCATAGTGAAGTTCGCCGATCAGCTCCAGACATTGCTTCAGCTGATCCAGCCACATGTCATCGCGCAGGAGGATGGCCTTTACCAGTGCAGAGTACGCCTCGTTGTAGTCGTCAAAGGAATGGTGGTATTCCTTATTGATCCTGTCGTAGATGATCACCGGATCCTGTTTGAAATAGTACAGGTTACAGGCAAATGCAGCTGTTTTATAAGCAAATTTAAGATCTGATAAGCTGTCCGTCCGTTTGCCAATACCGGCGGTCAGACGGATCCCGTACTCACGTTCCATGGTCCTGATCAAAGCCTTCACATCCGTCAGGATCGTTTCCTCCTGATTTTTTCCATAGAAAAATATCATGTTGCAGAAATCCGCCTCCCGTTTCAGGCAGAATCCGTTTTTACGCTTTACCGCATGATCCTCGATCTTCTTAAACACAGTAAACCTTAAAAGTTCAAACTCGCTGCGGTTTTTCTCCGCCCTACCTCTGTCTTCCACGGCGGAAAAGCACACCCCCGTGTAGCTGGCATCTGATGTGGGCACCCCCATTTGCTCAAACTTTTTATACAGATCCTGATACTCATATTCTGATGTGACCGCCTTGAAAACAGCCTGTGCGCTTTTGGCATCCTCCTGCAGATACTCCAGGGAAAGGTTATCCTTTAACGCCCGTTCCGCCTTTATGATTGAAAGCTCCAGTTCCTCCTTTGTCACAGGCTTCAATAAATACTCGATCACACCGTACCGGAGCGCCTGTTTCGCATACTCAAATTCCTGGAAAGCGCTTAAAAAGATAACCTTGGACTTAAGTCCCTTTTCATTTATGTACTTGATCACATCGATTCCTGATTGATGGGGCATGGAAATGTCTGAGATAATAATATCCGGCGACATCTCATCGATCTGGCGGATCAGCTGCTCCCCGTTCCTGGACGTGCCGATCACCTGGGTATTTAATTTCTCCCAATCCACCATCTTCATCAACCCCTTTATGATAAGCGGTTCATCATCTGCTATCACCACTGAAAACATCTAATCTCCCTCTCCTTCTCCATAGTAGACCGGTAATTTCACATGCACAAGAGTGCCCAGCCCCGGCGTGCTGTCAAGCCGGATCCCATAGCAGTCGCCAAACTGCAGCTTGATCCTGTCCTCGATATTCTTAAGGCCAATACTGAACCTGCGTTCCTCTGTCCGTTCCTGGATCACGGTTCCCTTTAAGACGCCGTTCACATAAGCCAGCGTCTCCCCGTCCATTCCCACCCCATCATCCAGAACGGTAATCTCCAGGTATCCCTGTTTTTTCTCCGTATAGACAGCTATGCTCCCCTCTCCCCTGGGTGAGATCCCGTACTTGACGGAATTTTCGATAATCGGCTGCAGGGTCAGGCGCGGTATCCTGCATTTTAAGGTCTCATTTTTCCCGTTGATCTCCAGCTGAACGGCATTCTCATACCGGATCTGTATAATGATAAAATAATTCCGGATACTGTCCAGCTCCTCCTTCAGGGTCACCAGGCTTCTGGCATCCCCGATCAGATAACGCATCTGGGCTGACAGGCTTTCCAGCATCAGCGCCGTATCATGGTCATCATTGGTAATGGCGGACATGCGGATCGCATCCAGTGTATTATACAGGTAATGGGGCTGTATCTGGGCCGTCAGCGCTTTGATCTGGGCTTCCTTCTGGCGGATCTCCGAAATATAGACCTTCTCTATGTGCTTTTGAAGCTGTTCCGTCATATTATTCAGCCCCTCCGCAAGAACTCCCAGTTCATCATTGGACCTGATATCCACACGGGTCTCCAGCTTTCCCGCCTTGATCTTATCCATGGCGTCTTTTAACAGCCGGATCGGCTTTGCGGTGGTCTTTGAGTTAAAATAATACAGGATCATCAAAAGGGCAATACTCACCAGCACCAGGTAAACGGTGCTCCGGATAATGGACTGATACGTCTTTTCCAGGTTTGAAAAGGGAAGCTTTTCCACCACGGCCCAGTCCGTCTGTTTCATGTTGTAGCCGATATAATACATCTGGTCTGATTTCAGGCAGAATTTACGGTCTTCGGGCGAAAAATCCTTTTTCATTTTCCCATAGTCCTCCGCCGCCTCCGTGCCGCTGTAATTGCTGTAGATCAGGGCGTCCCTGCCCCAATCGCAGACAAAGATATGGTCATTGCCCACCAGACCTGCTTCATCTATAATGGTCTGGAAGCTGTCCGCGCTTACATCAATGTATAAGGTGCCCAGTATCTCCCTGCTTGCGGATTCAATGGAGCGCGTGTTCATGATGTTCCGCACATAGGTAAAGTTCTCTTTGGAAGAATTAAAATAATACTCCGTGCCATGGGTGGGAATGATGGTAACCGCGTTTTTCTCAGGAACATAATGGGCATTTCCCCATTCATCCATGAGCTTTTGGTTTACGATCTTCTCCGGTGCCTTGGTGGAGGAATAGACCTTTCCCTTTGTGTCAATAAAATACACATGGTTAATGGAGTCATTCCTGTACAATATCTTTTTCAGGGCATCCTCCACCAGATTTTCCCTTAAAATATCCGAGATAGCGTCATTGGTCATGATCTCATAAAAATATCCGTAATCATCAGCCTCATACTCATAGAGGTACTTGCTGTGATCACTGATCTCCTCCAGCAGCACCGCTATGTCGTCATTGATGCCCTTTGTGATCTGGGATGCGTTGTGTATGGCGGTCTCCGTTACCTTGTCAATATTCTTTTTAAATACAGTCAGACTGATGACCATAAATGGAAGAAAACCCAGACCTAAAAATGCGATCACCGACTTTGTAAAGATACTGATATATCTTTTATTTTTCCTTTTCACTTGTCTCACTCCACTTTGTATTGAGATAACGGGCAGTTTCCTCCACTGTCATGGAATGGCCCAGGAGCAGATACAGCGCCTTGGACAACTCCCCCCTAAAACTGCCGGAAATATGATCGGCATCCAAAAAAGACTCCTCTTTCCTGGCATAACGGTAATCAATGATCAGATATTGCTGCACGGATGGAGCCGGATACAATACCCTTTTTTTCGTGGTCTGGAATCCATACATGGATTTCAGGATCCCCCGGTAATTTTCATCCTCAAATAAAAACTTCAGGAACCGCTCCGCTGCCTGATACCGGGCCGGGTCCTGGGCACACTCCTTGGAAATGGCCAGCTGGGAACCGATCTCCCTTGTGGCCACCATATCCCCGTTTCCTGTGGGAACAAAAAACCATGCCAGGCGCACCGTACTGCTGTCATCCTCTATCTCCACTCCCATGTTGTCTTTTGTGGAACTCATACAGTCCGGATCCGCCAGTATGATATTGGCGATAAAACTGGGTTTTGTGTAATACATCGCAACCTGGGAGTCCAGGAACTGGGAAATGATCTGGCTGTCATTCATATACACGGAATCCTTCAGCACATACCTGCTGTCCATCAGACGTTCAAAATCCCCCAGCATGTCCATGTAGCCGGGAGCCGTAAAATCCGCGGAACGGATCCCCTGTTCCCCGGCCCTTGGAAGCACATTCTTCTGATAAAAATAATTCAGCCAGTAGGCGATGCTGTCCTCCTTTGTCCCGCCGCACATCAGGGGCACCACCCCGTGGCTGCTGAGGGTTCGGCATATTTCCAGAAATTCCTCATAGGTCTGGGGCGCCTGAAGGTGATACTTTTTAAACAGCACCTGATTATAGATAATGCCGTATGTGGTTGTATAGAGGGGAACTGTATAGACCGTCCCGTTCCTATAGACCGGTTCCTCTATGAGACTGCTGACAGACGGCGGTATGGGACCAAGACGGTCATTGGCCACGTAACCGTCCACATTCTGTATCTCAAACAGATCCGGAAATTCATTTAAGGCTTCCTTGACCTTTAAGCTCTCCTCATAGATCCCGCTTCCCCCATCCTGCAGTTCCAGATCTATGTCCGGGTTCTCATTCTCAAACTTACTGCAAAGGTCGTCCATTACAAGGGACCACGTGATATCGTCCCTGGAATAAAAAACCTTCAGCTTTATCTTCTCCAAACCGGCTTCCGTCCTTGCATCGGTTTCGGGAACCTGGACACTTTGGGAACAGCCGCATAAACTAACAATCACACACGCGGCTACTGCGGCTAATCCTCTCTTCACCCTGTTTTTCATCTTCTTATTCTCTGCTCCTTGCCATTTGATCGGCTGCCTTTGGTCCGGATAAGGGCATCCGGGCATCACCGGGATCATGCAATATACTCGAAGTGCGGACCAAAAGATCCGGCCCGCACTTCGAGTATAGCAGTTTTATCATATCATCTCAAGAATAATCCATCTCAGGTCCGCAAATGGTTTATCCGCACAAAAGTCAATCAGCCAAAATCTGTCCGTCATCAGCCCGTATGGAAAGGATGCGCCCTTCCGGCTCCTGCCTGGCGGTCCAGTATACGGTCTCCCGGCTGCCCTCCGTGGATGTAAGGAAGGGTGTCTTTTCAAGGCTGCCGTAAAAATTCCATACAGGGATCAGTTCCAGTTCCTCCTTTGTATCATCCTTTGGAAGGGAGAAGACATATTCCAGTTTTACACTTTTAACATTTACATACACCTCCTCCATTGTGGTCCCTTCACCGGCCATGGACGTCTGTGCAGCTGCCCCGCCACTGCTGCCGGGGGTAAAATAGTCTTTGCAATACTGCTCAAAGAGTTGGTGCACGGCCTCAAAGGGCAGCAGAAACTCTCCGCCTCCCACCTCCTTTATCTCCTCTTTCCCAATGATCTTCAGCTGGTTCAGGGTTCCGTCCTCACCGTAAAACACGTCAATATACGGGCCTTTTATGTATGAGTTTCCCAAAAGGCTCACCTCCGGCCTGGTGCAGCTGATTCCCCTTACCACCGGCGTAAAGGAAACACAATAATCATTCTCCGACCATGACCTGCCCCTTAACTCATAATAAGATTCCCTCCATCTTCCCCGGCATATCTGATAATCCTTAAAGCCAATGGCCCGGATCAGCGCTTCCGCCTTTTCCTCCAGCTGTGTGCCCTTTTCTTCCGGCTGTCCTTCCATAGTCTCTCCCGTCCCAAAAATGCGGGCAGGTCTGGACGTGCTGCGGCCGTCATTCTCCGTTTTTGTAACCCAGATAATGGAGGTGGGGAATGTGATCTCCTCCCCCATTGTCTGGTAAGAAATCATGTATTCATCTTCCGATGGGCTAATCCCCCTGGCTGTGGTGCTGGTCCCTGTCTGTTTTAACAGTTCCTCCGTTCCCTCCAGCGGAACCGGCTGCAGTGATTCGCTGTGCTCCTCTTCCCATTTAATACCCATCTGGTCCTCCAGGGCTTTCTTCACCGCAGAATACTCTTCGTTTGTAAAATTCACGGAGCCGGAGGTTCCTGAACCGGCTGCCCGCACATCCGGCACTGTTACAAGTGCATCCGCTGAAAGGAGCAGTCCGTCCCCCTTGACCTCTGCCTTATAATATTCCGGTGCCTGTACCTGTTCCTGGATCTGTTCCCCCTCAGTACCCCCGTTCTCTGTACCCGGAACACGTTCCTTGTTGTGATCCCCGGTCTGCTGCCCGGAAACAACATCCGTCTCCTCACCGATCACCTTTGGCTCCTCCGTTCCCCCGCAGCCCCCAAGAAGAACTGCGGCCAGGACCATGCTCAAAAGAAGGGACCGTTTTTCTTTCCGTTTCACTGTCTCTTCACTCCTTTTCTCTTTGATAAGCCCATTGTATCCGGTTTGGACGGCAAAGTCCTCATCAAAATGTAAACGTTTTGTAAACAGGTCACCGGCCATATCCGTCCGGAAGATAAAGGAATACCACGGTCCCCCTGGGCCGGTCCTTCCCCTTCCCATCCCTCTCACTCACAGATTCAATCTTCATCTCCATTCCATGCAGGCGTGCGATCCGCTCGCAAAGAGCCAGACCCAGACCGGAACCGCCCTCACTTCTGCTCCTGGATTTATCCGCCATATAAAATGCCTCTTTCACATGGGGCAGATCCTTTTCAGGAATACCGCAGCCCTCATCCCTTACGGATAAAACGCCCTGATCTGCCCTGAGCCGGATACGGTTTCCCGGTGCTGAGGCCTTTATTCCGTTGTGCACCAGGTTATTTAAAAGAGTGAGCAACAGTTCCCTGTCCCCGTTCACAGACTCAGGCGCACCATCCCCTGTTTCCGCCTCCACCACAACTCCCTTCCGGCTCCACAAGGGTTCCGTTTCCCTGATCACTTCCTGAAACAGGGCTTCCACGCCAAGTTCTTCAAACTGAACCTCATCATTCTCATATGTACCCAGAAAATTCAGCATTTTAGCGGAAAGGCGTTCCAGTCTAAGACCTGCATAGTGGATCTGTTCCAGGGCCCGTTTCCGGTTTTCCTCGGACAGCTTCACATGGAGCAGGCTGTCGGAATACCCGATCACAGCTGTCATGGGTGTCTTGATCTCATGGGCCAATGCCCCCAGAAGCAGCTGCAGATCCTCCACCTGCCCTTCCACCTTCTTGGTCATCTGGTTAAAAACCTGTGCAAACTCCCCGATTTCGTCCCGGCTCTCCACAGGAACCCGCTCATCCAGATTTCCCTCTCCGATCTTCTCAGCTGCCTTTGTCAGCCGCCGTAAGGGTTTCAATGCCCTGTGGACCAAAACAGACACTCCGGCTCCGGTGACAGCCCAGATCAGACCGCAGAGCACAAGCAGATGCGTTCCCTGACGCTCTATCTCCTGATAATACGGGGTAATATCCTGGGTCATCAGCACCTGATAGCCGGGGAACTGGCTGATCTCCCGCTTCATCAGGAGGACTGATCTGGTACCAAGATGCTGGATCATATGTTCCTCCCCAAGCTCGGACGGGGAAAGGATTTCATAATCCGTAAGATTTACAAGGCACTCCTTCCCCTTAAGAAGGGCATACCCCTCCTTGTAACACTTGCGGAACTGGTATTTAAGATATGCCTCCGCCGCAATGTCCCCCAGGTTTTCAAACTCATCCCTTGTGCCGATCTCAGAAAATGCATAGGCAATGGAGTCCATCTGCTTTCCATAATTGTCCACGGCCATGGCTATGCTTTGGGAACGCATCTGCCATACAGCCGCGGTACTGATAGCCAGAAACCCGGCTCCGAGTCCTGACAACAGTATGATAACTAATTTTTTCGTAAGCTTCATCTATACCCTACACCTCCAGGCGGTATCCCAGCTTTGGAATGGTCTGTATCCTGCTCCCAGCCTTCAGCTTCCTGCGAAGGCTGGCCACATGGACATCCACGGTCCTGGTCTCACCGCCGTAATCCCCTCCCCATATCCTGTCAAGCAGCTGGTTTCTGGTAAATGCCACGTTCTGGTTCCTGCAGAAAAAGAGGAACAGGTCATATTCCATGGGTTTTAGGGAGATCTCCTCCCCCTCCTCATATACCTTATGGCTGGACAGATCGATCCTGCATTTGTCAATCTCCATAAAATCCTTTAGTTTCTTCCTTCTCTTTAAGACATTTTCCACCCTGGCAAAAAGTTCCATCATCTCAAAGGGCTTTACCATATAATCCTCCGCCCCCAGACGCAGCCCCTTTACCTTGGAGGCCACATCCGCCTTGGCTGTGAGAAAGATACAGGGGATCTCCTTCTGGTTCAAGCTCCCGATCAGGTCAAACCCTCCGGGCCCGGGCAGCATCACATCCACCAGGGCCAGGTCATATAAGCCTTGGTCTGCAAGGATTTTTTGTTCCGCTTTAACACCGTCCTCTGCCAGATCCACCTCATATCCCACCGCCTCCAGATTCATGGCAAGCAGCTCCCGAATGGAAGCTTCATCCTCTATGATCAAAATCCTGTTTTTATCCATGGCCGCTCTCTCCTGCTTTTGTAGTCAGAATCAGTATACCATGTTTCTCCGGCAAGCCACAATTGATAATCTCATTACAATATTATGAAGATTACAGCCTGGCCTGCGGATTTTCTATGCCGTCTCTTTTAAAACCCATACTCTTCCATATGTTCAAAGTCATTATTGAGAACATAGTAAACCTTATTCCCGCCAACTGAATATACAAAAGATACTCTGGTTGCCCATAATCCTTCCTGCTTTACAGATTTTAATACGCGGAATGCTTCCGCAACGGAAAACTCATCATCACAGACCTCAAGCTGTTTGACGCCTCTTTCAAATCTGTCATCTCCAGATACAATATAAGGCCTGGTTGTTTCCGGACGCAACACCGAGTAGTTTGTAATCAGAGAATACCTTGTCCGCTCTAACCGGTATCCCAATCCAGGCTCTATGATAAGTACACGCCCGTTTCTATCCGAAAGCATAGCCTGCATCGTGGTATCCGGAGCATAAACAACTTTGCTGTTTTGCACTATATTAAGCGCGTCATCAAGTGAGATTTCGCCTTTAATAAAGTTTTCAGTCAGCTCAGAAATGGTGCAGCAGGTTCTGCCGTCCGCATGTTTTCCATTTTCATTGCCATTCACATACAGCAGCGTGCCCGTATTTCCGTTCTTATTGACTCCATGAAAGGAATGATAATCGCCGTCAGGCATTTTTATTCCGATATAAAACCGGTCTTTTTCTTTGATAACGGTATGTGTCCAAACCGAAAGGTCTATATCAAAATTAAACCCTGTAATCGTATCATTTCCATTATAAACAAATCTCGTACACATGATCAAATCCTCCTGCTAATCTGTTCCATATTCCCTGATTGTATTGCTTTGATATTTTGGGCAATCGTTTCATCCGTCCAATTCCACCATTGGATATCCAACAGTTCAGAAATGGTCTTATTGTCAAAGCGCTTTTTGATGGGTTTGGCTGGTACGCCTCCAACAATGGTATATGGCGGCACATCTTTGGTCACAACAGCGCGGGCGCCTATAATTGCCCCATTGCCGATGGTAACGCCTGCCAATATCACAGCTTCGTAACCAATCCAAACATCATTTCCAATAATAATGTCCCCTTTGTTATCCCAGCTTTTTGCAACATCCTTTTTCTCAAGTTCCCATTCTTCAAAAAACAGAGGGAATGGATAGGTAGATAACGAATCCATTGTATGATTCGCACTGTTGAAAAGAAATTTCGCACCGCAGGCAATGGAGCAAAATTTTCCGATCAAAAGCCTGTCATGATTGATAGGATAATGGTACAGCACATTATTCTGTTCAAACTTGATTGGGTTGTCTGCAAAATCATTATACATCGTATAATCGCCCACCACTATGTCAGGGCTGGTAATCGCATTTTTAAGATAGATGGTCTGTGTATCCCCTGTTCTTGGATATAACTTTTTTGAATCAGCCATTTTACAATCCTCCTGTCAGCTAATTATTTACAATGATTGTACTCCGGAGGAAATGTACTCTCAATACACCAAATGGCACCGAAGCGATCAGTAGAAAAAGAGAGCTGCCTTTTCGACAGCTCTCCATCATCATTTCTGATATATTATTTTTCTTATGGCATATACCGAAAGATAGTATTCATCAGCAAGTTCTTCCATTGAAACCCCATTCCGGTGTTTTTCAATGATAGCTTTATTGCGTTTGCCAAGTTCCTTCCGGCAGCCGGATAATTCGCCCCAGGATTTATGCTGTTCATCTTTGGCAGGGATATAGATATAACCCGCCTGAACATATTTTTGCAGTTCCTGGATCAACATATCCGGAAGAATTGTAGTTGCATTTATGTATTTCATGCGGCTTCCTCCTTGATCGATATAGTCAAGCAGCAAAGCCAGCATTATTATGACAGCGACAATAAGATTACTCCATGCAAGTGTCGCTTATACTGGCTTTGCATGGAGCCATACTTTGTTTTTCTTTTTCTTGTTTATGCACATGATTTTCACCGCCAATATGAACTGATCGTTTTCTAACTTACTGTACCCAGGCGCCGGAACCGTTCACATAGCGGCCGTCAGGAGTCCATGTGTCCGCATACATCACACCGTCCGTTCCCAGATAATACCACTTTCCGTTAATGGCCTGCCATCCGGTCATCATGGCTCCGTTTCCTGCCAGATAATACCATTCGCCGTCCAGTCTCAGCCATCCAGTCTGCATATATCCTGAACTGTTAAAGTGATACCAGGCACCATCGATCTGCTTCCAGCAGGATGCCGGATAACCGCCGGTGTCATAGGAATACCACCAGCCTGTGCCGTCCTGTACCCAGCGGCCGCTGCCGCCGTAATTTGCAATTTCATCCTCGTCAATGGACAGGGAATCAGAATCGTCCGACCACTCTCCTGCCTTGTCATTGTATGTTGAGATGGCTCTTACGCGGAAGGTGTAATCCCCTTCCCGGTTAAAATAACCCGCAAAATCATAGGAGGTACCCGTGGTACTGACCGTTGTCACGGTCTTCTCATCCCGAAGCAGCTTTACCTCATAACTCTTGGCCCCATCGATCTCATCCCATTCAGCTACGGTATCTTCCCACTGAAGATTGGATGTGCCTTCCAATTTTCCGCCAATCCGCTTCAGTTCAGCATAAACCTCTATATAATCGCCGCTGTCATAAACCTTGGCTCTTTTAAACTTGGCATTGCATCCGTTTAAGGTAAAATGGCTTTTGCTTGTATAGGAAAAACGGTAGCCATCCCTGGCGGAAAGCTCAACCTTTACCTCCGGTACATCACCTAATGTCCAGGTATCCTGGTTCTCCGAGTTGGTGTATTCCGCGGACTCCACATAGTATTCACTTCCCCCTGCCTTTACCGTAATATCACCTATGTCATCCCCGCTTTTAGGAGTTTCACCATAAGAAAATTCCAGCCTAACTTTGTCAATCTTTGTGTCGGATGCAAATGCAGTAAACCCGGAACTGACTGTCATAACAGCTGCCATGACCAGGCATAACGCTTTCTGCTTTTTCATAACGATCCCCTCTCTGTTATCATTTGGATTATTTCCAGTTACAATTTCCAGTTACATATACTCATTATAGTAAAAATACCAAATTTATACAATCTAATAATCCTTACAATTTCATAATTCTTTTTCAGATCAACCGTCTGAGAGAAACTATGTGAAATGGTCCGGACCCAACATTCAAAAAGCCGGCAAAGGAAGTTTCCTATCCTCTGCCGGCTCTCTGACTTTTCAGCAAAGCTTATGCAAGCTTGCTCATAAACCTGACCACACAGTTTACGCCGGGAATCTGATACTGGATGATCCCGTTTTCACCCACCACAATGGTGATCGCCGTTACTCCTCCGTTGGCATCTGTGATCAGTGCCGCGATCTCCTGTCCGGGAGCAAAGCTGGTCTGCTCCATCTGCGTCTGTGAAACTGCTCCGTTTGTTCCTGCAACCACCTCATATGTGACAGCTGCCCCGACCTGCTGATACTGGTGCAGATCAATGTCCACCTTGTCATTGTATACTGCTGCAACGCTTTGCACACCGCTTTGGATCGCCTGCTCCGCCAATACAACTGCCGTGTCAAAGCCCTCCAGCTCCGCGGTGCCGGACTTCTGTGAAACCTGAGTACCGTCCGCATATACGACCACATTCTGCGTTACTTCTGTTCCCTGTATGGTAACAGTCTTTTGCTGAACAGCGGCTCCCTGTACCTGGGAGGCCAAAAGCGTTCTGGAGGAACCATCCATGCCCACGGCTATGGTTGCCACAACTGCCGTCTGTCCCCCCGCCACGGGAACGGTCACCGGTTCTGCTGTTGAAACAATGGTATTGCCGCTTATGCTTCCTGCCGCTGTCTGGACCGCAGATGCTGCTACTGTGCTTTCTCCGGTCTGCACGGTCACAGTCTGATTTTCTTCCACCGTAACTGTTACCGATGCCGTATTACCGGTGCTGCCATTTGCGCTGCCGGCTCCATTATCTGCACTGCTGTTTCCGGTTCCCATACCGCTGTTCCCACTGCTTCCGCTGCCGCTTCCACTGCTGCTTCCATCACTTCCGTCACTGCTTGAAATCACTGTCCATTTTGCATACAGTGTCATATTTCCATGGCTCTTGCCCGCAATCTCCGTGACGCGGTTTGTGAAGCTGCCGTCTGTGTACCAGCCGTCAAAGGTATATCCGCTTCTTGAGGGCGCATTTAACAGGATGGTGCTCATGGCTCCGGTGTAGCCTGAAGGATTTGCACTGTTATTGGTTCCGCCGTTCAGTTCATAGGAAACCTTATAGGTAATCAGGGTACCGTGTCCTTCTTGGTCAAAGCGGTAATACACGCCATCCACGGGCACGTCTGCCGAAATAGCCAGATATCCTCTTTCATTTACCCAGAAATCTTTGATCCATGTGGATTCCACCGGTGTCTGGATGCTCTCATCATTAAAGAGCAGATAGCACAGGGTGCCTGTTTTGTCATTTACAAAGCAGTAATCCCACCGCTCTGCCTTTTCTCCGATTCCGGCAACCTTTCCGCCTTCAAGGGCATATTTTTTAACTGTGGTCCCGTTGTCCAGCTTTGTGCTGAAAAATTGGTCCTCCAGCGCCGTCCAATAGCCAGCACTGTCAAAGGTTCCGTAATACCCTGCCACTTCCTTTGTCACATTGACAAGCATACGCCCTTTGCCGTCAACATAGCGGAATTTTCTCTCCCCGCCTTTTACCTCTTCGATCCAATGGCGGAGCATCATTTTCCCATCTGTTCCAAAATAATAGGTGTGTTCACCGTCAGATACAAACTTATCAGTCACCATATCGCCGTTGGCGCCAACATAGCATACAATACTTCCGCTCTCCGGATCACGGATAAAATCTTCTGTGATCAGATGGACATTGCCGCTTAAGTCAATGTTGTAATACCTGCCGTCTATGAGTTTCTGGTTTGCGTTAGTCACCATGTTCCCCTCCGGATCAACAAAGCATACAATATTCCCCTGCCTGTCGTATACAAAGGCATCTGTGATCAGGGAGGCCAGGCCGTTTCCGTCAATATTATAATACTTACCGTCTATGAACTTTCCTGTCTCATTGATCACTTTGTTTCCATCCGCACCTACATAGAACAGGTTCCTGCCCTCTGAATCCACAATGAAGGAATCCGTGATCAGGATCACGGCGCCTCTCCCGTCAATATTATAATATTTGCCTTCTATGAGCATCTGGACTGCATTTGTCACCATCTGCCCGTCTTCCCCCACATAGCATATGATGCGTTCTCCGTCACGGATCAGGGAGTTTATGATCAGGGTGACATTTCCCATATCATCAAAGCTGTAATACATACCTTCTATGTTCATAGATGTCCGGCTGGTGATCTTATTTCCATTTTCATCCATGTAGTAAAGCTTATCCCCGTTGGAATCCAGGATAAATTCATATGTGATCAGCATAACATTGCCGGATTCATCAATCCTGTAATACTGATCCCCGATGGGCTGCTGGCCTACGTTTGTAACCCGTTCTCCATTTTCCCCAACGTAGCACCAAATGCTGTCACCGGAATAGATCAGGGAGTTTTTGATCAGTGTGACCTTTCCGTCCGCGTCAATATCATAGAACTTTTCTTCTATGAGTTCCTGCTGTTTATCCGTTATCTTGTCCCCATTTATATCCAGATAATACAGAGGATTTCCGGACTCGTCATACACAAACCCGGCTGCGATCATAGTGGGGAGGCCCGACTCATTAAAGTTATAATATTTGCCGTCTATCTCCATTCCAGTAACGCTGATCACCTTGTTTCCGTCTGCATCTACATAGCATATTTTTTCTCCGTTGTCTTTAAGGATAAACTCGGATGTAACCAGTGTGACCTGCCCCTCTGCATTAATATTGTAATATTTCTCCCCTATCAGCTCCTGGGTCCGGTCCGTCACCTTATCTCCCTGTGCGTCCAGGTAATACAGGGGGTCCCCGGACTCATTGAAAATAAAACTGTTTATGATCATGGAAGCGCTGCCCGACCCATCAAAGCTATAATATTTGTCCCCTATTTCTTTTTGCTTCTCATTGGTCACTTTATTTCCGTCTTCGTCCACATAATAGGTAGTCTCCCCGGCTTCAATAAAGGAACTCACGAGCAAGGTGACCCTGCCGTCTCCGTCAATGCTGTAATATTTACCTTCCACCTCCTGCTGAGGCACATTTGTCACCTTCAGGCCGTCCGCACCCACATAAAAAGCAATCGTCTGGCCGTCTGATCCGTAAATAAAGGCATTTGTAACCAGAGAGGCATTGCCGGTCCCATCAAAGTTATAATATTTACCATCTATCTCCTTTTGTTTTTCATCAGTCACTTTGTTTCCATCTTCATCTACATAATAGGTGTTTTCCCCGTCTGTGATAAAGGCGCTCACGAGCAAGGTGACCTTTCCGTTCCCGTCAATGCTGTAATATTTGCCTTCCACCTCCTGCTGCGATATATTTGTCGCCTTCAGGCCGTCCGCGCCCACATAAAACGCAACGGTCTGGCCGTCCGCCTCGTAAATGAACGCATTGGTGATCAGCGTGGCATTACCCCTTTCGTCCAGGCGGTAATATCTGCCGTTTATCTCCCTCTGGTCTTCATTGGACACCTTGTTTCCGTTTTCATCCACATAGTACAGTACGGTCTGTCCATCCGCAGCATATATACAGGAATTGGTGATCAAGGTAACTGCGCCCAGCTCATCAAGCTGATAGAATTTACCTTCGATCTCCTGCTGGGGTACATTTTTCATGATTGCCCCATCCTCACCCACATAACACCGGACCGTCCCATCCTGCCAGTAAATAAAGGAATTTGTGATCAATGCAGCTATACCTGACGCATCAAAGTCATAAAACTTATCGTCTATTTCCTTATGCTTCTCATCAGTCACTTTTTCTCCAAATACATCTACATAATACAGGATATTACCGTCCGGGTCATGAATGAACGCATTGGTGATCATGATTCCTGAGCCATCCGCCTCAAAATTATAATAATTGCCATCGATCTCCCACTCGGTTTTGCTGCGTACCTTGCCGCCATTTTCATCTACATAGCATAGGATGTTGTTTGTTTCCGGATCACGGATGAATGTATTTGTAACCAAAGTGCTGTGTCCCTCTATATTAAACGTGTAGTACTTATCATCTATCTCCAGTTTATCCAAATCGTTTCCGGTCACCAGATATCCATTTTCATCGACCCGCAGATCTTCAATCCACAGGGAACTTACGGTTTCGGCCGCCAACAGGCACTTAGTCTTTCCGGTTTCGTCAGACAGGAAGGAATAAGGCTGCCGGTTCTCCCCCTCTCCCGCGCCTGCGATCCTGCCATCCTTGCCCGAGTATTGCCGCTTTCCGTCATTATCTTCAAAAAATGTGTTAGGAATTGCAGTCCAATAGCCGTCTAAGTCAAAGGCGCCGTAACGCCCGCCTGCCGCCGTTGTCGTATTCCAAACCATATATCCTTCGCTGTTCACAAAGCGGTATGTTCTTTCTCCGCTTTCATCCACACCCTCGATCCACTGCTGGAATACCTGGGCCCCATCCTTATCAAAATAATAGGTGAAGTCTCCCAAGGGAAAGAACGCTTCCCTTACTATGTTTCCCTGGGCATCCACACCGCACAGGATCGTTCCGTCTGCATTAAAAATAATGGAATCTGTGATCAGGCCAGCGTGTCCCTCTCCGTCAAAGTTATAGTACTTGCCGTCTATCTTATGCTGGCTGCTCTCCTGTCCGGTCAGCAGATAGCCGTTTTCCTGTACCCATAAGTCCTCCACCCATCCGGATGCCGCCTGCCCCATGGTTGTTCCGTCCTCGGTCAGCAGATAGCATTTCCTGCCGTTTTCGTCACTTACAAAGCAATAGTCCTGCCTGGCATCCTTTTCACCGATACCTGCAACTTTTCCGCCTTTTCCGGAATATTTTGTCACCTCTGTCCCGTCATCCAATTTATCTTGAAAGAATTGGTTTTCAATGGCGGTCCAATAGCCCTCCATGTCAAATTCACCGTAGTATCCGCCCACCACTTTTACATCACCATAGACCATATAACCCTTGCCATTGATATAGCGGAATGTGGCTTGGCCGTTTTCGTCCACACCCTCAATCCATTTGCGGAACACCTGGGCACCGTCATCACCAAAATAATAGGTGCGGTCACCATCGGAGACAAACTGGTTCTTCACCATTTCCCCATTTTCATCTACATAGCACAGGATCGTCCCATCCGCGTCATAAATAATGGAATCCAAAACCAGTGTACTGTGCCCTTCCTCATCAAAGGTGTAATACCGATCGCCAATCTTTTCCGGCTTCATATCATCACCGGTCATAAGATAACCGTTTTCATCGATCCACAGATCCTCAGCCCATGCGGATGTCACCTCCGTCCCTCCGGACTGGGACGGCAGCAGGCATTTGGTTCCATTTTCATCATTCTCAAAGTAATAAGGCTGCCAGCTTTCTTCCTCCTCTTTGGCCGCGATCTTTCCATCCTTGCCCGCATACTGCAGCTTTCCGTCATTTTCAAAAAATGTATAGGAGATTGCTTCCCAATAGCCGTCATCAGCAAAATTGCCGTAGTACTTACCTGCTGCCTTTGCCTCCTCACCCATGATGATCTCTCCGTTGCTGTCCGCATAACGGAAGCCGCCATCCTTGTCTCCTATCCATTTCTTTGTCTCTTTCTTCCCATCCTTGCCTACATAGATCACCGCGTGATCCAGCTGGATAAACTCATTTTTTATGACCTCATCCGTTGGATCCCCATTCTCGTCTGTTTTATAATAATATCCTTTTTCCTCATCAAACACACAGTCTTCATCCAGTATGATATACCAGCTTCCGTTCTCTCTCTCCTGTGACGCAGCAACCGGCTGCACTGATGTTGCGGTTTGGGCAGTCTGCTGTCCTTTTGCAGTCTGGCCCTCAGGATCTTCGGCCCCGGCTTCTGATTTGTCTTCTGTTTCACTGCCCCCGGCTCCAGATTCCGGGTTTCCTTCCGTTTCTCCGTCTCCGGCTTCAGGGTTCCCCTCTGTTTCGCTGTCTCCGGCTTCAGGGTTCCCCTCTGTTTCGCTGTCTCCGGCTTCAGGGTTCTCCTCTGTTTCGCCGTCTCCGGCTTCAGGCTTCTCCTCTGTTTCGCCGTCTCCGGCTCCGGGATTTCCCTCTGTTTCCTCATTTCCGGCTCCGGGATTTCCTTCCGTTTCGCCGTCTCCCTTTTCAGGATTTCCTTCCGATTCTCCATCTCCTGTTTCGGGGTTTCCTTTTCCGCTTTCCGTTTTATCCTCTGTCTCCCCATTGCCCGCTTCCGGATTGTTTTCCCCTTTGTCCTCTTTCCCCCCAGCTTTGTCCCCAGTTGCCGGATCTGATACCGGATCTGCTTTCGGATCTGCATCCGTATCTGCATCCGTATCTACTTCCTGTCCTGTAATACCGGCCTCCTTGGCATACGCAGTAGCCGTGCCCAACCCAGGGCTTGCCGCAACTGAAACGCAGGTCATCATAAAAGCAGATGCCACTGCAATTGCCCTTTTAGCACTTCCTTTTACTAATTTTGTCCTCTTCATTATGTACCTCCATTTATTCAGGGAGGCATTGATCCATGCAAGCCGTCCCCTTTCTGATTATTACACATTATAACGTATTTTCGTATATATATCAACGTCTTTTCGTTTTATTGTCTCAATTTTTCCTTTTCTCAGCGTTTTTGCACCTGGCATAGTGTGCGTGGAATAAAGCTCTCTGTTTTTTTGTCCCCAATTCAAGATATGGTTTTAATTGTCTTCGCTTTACCAGGCTTCTGGTCCGTATATATTCGTTGCATATTGTCCTATAGGAAAAGTCGTCAATTACCTGGCCTCCTTTGCAAAAAAGCTTGTGGTACAGAAAAAAACCGTATTCATCCCCCAATTCCATGGACCTCTCCAGGCAAATCTTTGCCAATGTCCGTTCCTCTATGCCGCCCGCGGCAAACACCAGGCCCAGCTTTCTGTACGCTTTTCCGGATCCATGTAATGCCTGGATCCAAAGCATGGTCAACCTGTCCATTGTCGTCACCACCTTTCTTCCATTATGATCATACCGCGTTTTTTTTAGTTTTCTTCCAAACGTTTCCGCTCCAAGTAACGTTTATTCGTCTTATTAATGACGTACAATAGTATCTGGGTTAATTGAAATTTCTCATATATAATAGAAATGGCCCAATTTTGACTATTTTAACAGTGAGGTTTTTCATGGATGATATGATAAATCCGTTGGAGCGCATTCAGGAGCTTTGTGAAGAACGGCATTGGTCCTACTACCAGCTCTCCAAAGCAGCAGGAATCACATATTCCACCTTAAACACCATGATCAATAAGCAGAACATGCCATCCATCCCAACCCTTTTCAAATTATGCCAGGGATTTGGCATCACTGTTTCCGATTTCTTTGAACCAAACCGCAGCAAACAGGGGTTGACTTCTGAACAGGCCCTCTGTCTTTCACTTTTCACAGCTCTTCCCCAGGAAGATAAGCAGCTGGCCCTCGCATATTTGAAGGGTTTATCCAAGACGCTTTGATCCCAGAACCAAACATGGCTCTATACGCGATCAGCATTCCAAGCACGCAAAAACAGCAAGCCCCAACTGTTTCATCCGTTGGATCTTGCTGTTCTTTTTACATTAAATAATATGCTTTCGTCTATCTCCACTTCAGGTATATCCCATCATAGGTTGTGGAGTCCATTCTTTCAACCTCCCTTCCATTCTCATCATAACAGATGACCGACCGAAATCCGCCATCCTCAATGGGGTCTTTTCCTTCTATTACGGCATACCCATCTGATGAACTGCATGGTTTTTCCTGGACATCTATCATGGTGATCCTGCAAAGGATCCCATCCTGAGTATACTCATAGCAGATCCCTGCAAAGCCGTTTGCATTCATGCACATGAACCCGTCCAGATCCAGGTAACGGACCGTCAGCGGTTTATACGTATCTGTTTCCTCGTCATAGCCCAATTCCAGAGTGCGCTCCCCAAAGCCAAAAGCATGCTTACAAGGCTTCCCTGTTTCATCCAGAAACCTTTGTCTCACAGAATACCCATGGTCGTAAAACCGTTCCTCAACAGCGTATCCGTTGGTATTTTTCTGAAGATTTCCATTTCCGTCAAAATAGGACACGTTTGTCACATTGCCCTTATCAAACACAAATTCCAGATGCTCCGCTCCCTCCGGTCCCTTTGCCGGATTTCCGGCCCTGTCATAAAACCACAAACCGGTCCTGTTATGCCACTGGTCATAGCTAAGTTTTACCCGGGCCCATCCTTCCCGCCCCTGGACCAGGGAATTTTCCTCATCCCTGTATGTGCTTTCCACCAGGTTTCCGCTTTCATCATATACATACTCAACCTTGTGTACCCCCTGCCTGGAAACTCTTTTTCTGTCCTGGTCCAGGTAATACTGGGCCGTCCTGATCCCAAGTTCATTGTACTCAAACTCCAGGCCGGAAATCCCGTTCTCATCCTTGCTGTAGCTGTCCGCATCCGTAAAACTGTTGAGAAACATATTGTAATGTATGTATCCCTCCTGGGTATAGTATTCCTTTATGCGTACAATATCTTTTCCCAGTTCACCGTAATCCTCATAGTATGCGTTCACATTTCCAAAGGGAAGATTGTCCGGGGATTCACTTCCCGTACAGCTGATCACCCGGTAAGCCCCTTCCGCAGATTCATAGAAATCCTTTCCGTAGGAATAGGTAACATAGCCGGATGAAGAAAGGATATCTGCCGACCGGTAAGTGGTCTCCCCATTGTAATACAGCGGATCATCATAAAAGATTTCAATGTCCGCGACATCTGTGGCCCACAGGAAGGATCCTGTCCCCAGCCCCTTGGTGAATCGTTTTCCAAATATGGTTTTACTTTCATTGGTCCGGATGGCCCAATATGAACTCATCTGCGGCAGATCATCCTCTGTTACCGGATGTATCCCCTTGGGAACATCATAGACTTCTTTTATATCATGGTAGTATTCCGTTACCGCACCTGCTGCCGGATCATGTCCTTTCCCCGGCAGGATGCGGCCGATCCCAACAAAATCCAGGGCCGCCAGGCAAACCGTAAGGCCGATGGCCACCGGCAATCTCAGGCTATGGAGCCTTTTTTCATTGTCCCTCCCGCATTTGGCCAGATAATGCTGAAAATCATCATGGATCAATCCATAATATCCATTGCTGTTTTTCGTTACAAGCCCCAGATTTCCGTCAAGCTGTTCCGCCACTGCAAAATCAAACCATTCCATCTCGCTTAAGCTGCCCAGCATCATACGGGATTTCCCAAGGTAATCCTTAAATTTCTTTCCGAACCCAATCTTCCTCAGATTTCCGTAATTCTGCCTCAGGATCTGATACATCTGGTCAAATGACAAAAGAGTGCGCTTCTTTCGCGTCATGGCCAGGGCAATGGCGGGCAGAAGATGCACCAAAATATACTTATGGCACAGCTGCATGGATTCATTTCCCGCATCGATCCGCAGCTGGGTAGTACAAAGATTCTCCATATACAGACGTACCAAGTCATCTGCACTGCGGATGCTCCTGTCTGATGCCACATGGGTCCGGTTATCCTTTTCCATGGAAATAATGCTCTTGTAAAGATCCAGCATCATGGGATTGGACAAAAGTTCTCTCAGGTTTGTCTTTTCCGGAAGTGGTATTCCATATTTTTCCAATTCATTTCTAACTGTCTGTGATGGCAAGGGGAGCAGTTGGGCAGACTGGAACATTGTAAGCCCATATTCCAGAACTTCTTCCGTTCTCTCTGTCACCAATACGCCCACACCCGGTTTATCACCCAGGCCCTCGATTTCCCTCAGCAGTTTTTCCCGATGGCTTCCCGCTTCATTCAGGCCGTCTAACAGCAGGATCACCCCTGCATCCAAACCGGCCCGTTGGTCAAAGATCCGCTCCAGTTCATGGAGTGCATCCTCTGTATCCGGCTGCCTTTGGGAAAAGCACAGCTGCCTTAAAAAATATTTGCGGATAAAGCAGGACTCCCCCTGGGTCTCCTGATAATCTTTCAGCGAAATGTAGTAAACCACAGGAGCGTTTGCCCGGTAGCTTTCCACATGCATTCCCCAAAGTTCTTTCAGCAGACTGGTCTTTCCTATTCCACCCGGTCCCTTTAAAAGAACATTATGTCCCTCTTTCAGATAATCGTACAGTTCACGCAGAGTAACCTCCCCAAAATCCGATATGGAAATGTTCTGGGGAAGGTAAACATGATCCATATCCCCTGTCCGGCGGTATAAGATCCTGCTGCTTTCCCAAAGGGCGCTGTTGGAAATGCCTTTCCCGTCAATACGCTCAACTAGTTCCTCCAAATCCCACTTTAAGGAATCAATATCCGCGTATCGTTTTCTTGATAAAACCTGCAGCCCGCGCAGCAGGATCTGAATCGCTTTGGAAACGGCAGACTGAGGTTCGCCACAAAAGATCTCCAACCCGGAACAAAGCTTTTTCTGCATATGCCTGGGATCCATCTCCCGGTCCGTCATCCCATCTTTGGTGAGCATCCGGTAAAACACCGCGCACACAGAGTAAAGGTCTGAGGAATAGTCGATGGATGACACATCTTCCTCAAGGACCTCCGGAGCCGCATATCCTGCCTTCCCGGCAAACAAAAACTCACATGCTTCTATGTCCGACCGTCTAAGGACACTGTTGTAGTCAATCAACATTGCCCGTTCCGGAAGGAGCAGGATATTGTCAGGGCTGATGTCCAGATGAAGCAGTCCATTCTGATGCAATCCCCTCAGCGCATCCAGAATCTTTATGGTGATGACAGCTGCCTGCCGAAGGGTTTTGGCGGGTTCCTCCCCACTTAGCAGATCCTCAAGTATCACTCCCCCGTGAACCGTCAGTACGGAATAATAGGTACCGTATGCTTCATAGGAGTTATGATTACCGGATATCTGGGACGGGAGCTTTTCCAAAAGTTCCAGATTGACCTGATTGCCCAAGCGAAAGCACTTCCTGCTGCGTTCGATCTTCTGCCCTGCCTCCTCCGTCCAGCAGATCTCGCCCTCCTCATTCCGATAAATATGCCCTCTGGGATCATAGGGATACAGCTCTTTGATCAGAACATGGTGTTCCTGATCCGTGTTCAGCCCATCCCGGTATGCGGCGTAGTACACCACAGAACTGCCGCCGTAACCGGCAATACCTAAAATCCGATATGCGTTTTCCCCAAGATAGAGAACCTCACCGTCTTTCCGAAACGTCCTTGTGTACGCCATCCATCCGTTCCGCCTTTCTCCCGCAATGCTCTTGCTGACTTCCGTTATAAGTATATCAGGGGATCATCAGATATCCGCTTCCGTTTTCCGGTCCGCATCCATGTTACAGTCCACATTCATATTCCGGTCCATACCCATGTTCCGGTCCGCCCCATGTCCCGGAAATAACAGTTCCAGGGTCTGCTTCAGCCGGCTGCTCATGGGATCTCCTTCGCCTCCGCTGTAGCTGGCCCGCAGCGCGTACAGAACAAGACAGTCAAAGGCATTTCCCGGATCCAGCCGGTTCATACCGAATCTGTCAAGAAACAGATTCATCAGATGGAGACGTGCTTCCATGCGCTCGCCTCCGTCTTCACTCTCAATCCTCTCAAAATACAGATCATCCATCCCTGATCCCATATCGGAAGTTTCCATTTCCTCTGCTTCAAACTCTTCGGTCAGCAAAAACAGCAGCAGGAGTACCTTGCGGCTCACGTCATTTTCCCTGGATATCATTTTATAAAGGATATCTTCGCTGGGCCAGCTGTCCTTGATCACCTGCTGCAGATAGACATAATCCCGCTCCTGCCTTTTCGCCTGTTTTTTCTCCGGTTTACTCTCCGTTCTCACCGGAACATGCATTTGCATAAATTCTTCAACCACTGCCTTGATGGACTGTTTTCTTAAGCCTTCCTCCCTCTCCGCCAATCTGTTCAGAGAAGTCTCGTCAAACTCATCTTTGTGCTTTTTCATAAAGTCAAAGGAATCATCCTCAAACCCCTCATCCGGATCCTGCAGCCGGCCAAGCATTTTCATAAATTCCTCATATGCCGTATTATGAAGGATTCCCAGCATTTTGCCGTGGTCAATGAAAAAGGCGCGTAGTTCTTCCTCTGTCTCCACCCGTTCACTGAACTCATCTTTCATGTATAAGGTATGCACCGCTGTCTGTTCCCGGACTTCCTCCCTTGCTTCAGACTGCTTTGCCAATGCCCTTTCAGCCTCATAAATGGGGATCAACTCCTCCTTTAATCTTTGTGCCTCCTTATAAGTCCTTCCGGTTTTCAGACAGAATGCATAAATCAGTTCCACTGGATTTCGATAGTGAATACCCGTATCCGAGGAACTGGCCAGCAGCCGGTATGCCTGCTGCTCATCAAGGCGCAGTGCAAAACAAATCTGAAATAAACTTTCCCGGCTGGGTTCATTGCATCCCTTGATCCAATTCTTTACATTGCGTGTAACGCTGTCCCGCTTTTTTCCGGTTATTTCCTCCAGTTGGCCAACCAGCACCTTTTGCAGGTCATTGCCGGGATAAACCTTGGTCAATACATCAGAAAATGTTCTGTAAATGGCTCCATGGTCCAGGAAATCGATCACTTCCCGGGGCGACAGATCAAACCGCTGGATTTTTGATTTGTTACACCTTGAAATACGTGTCATATCACTGGCGTTGTCCATAGTTTCTCCTTGGTTATGTTGATCAATAAATTTTTGTGATGAAATGATTGTATCGCATTTCCAGCCTGAAAACTGTATTTTCCCGCTCTGTTCACGCTTAAGTCTGACTATGATTATACTATGTTTGGAATAATATCTCAATATGATCCATATTTTATAATTATTTTGTCTAGCAGGATTATTGCTTATATTTTTCTTTTTAAGATCAGATTTTCTATCCCATGCATTACTCCGCAAGCTCTCGTTTGTTTTGTTACCTTTTATTTCTAAAATATCACTTTCGCCGTCCATAGCCAATAGAACCTCAGCAGTGAGTACTTCTAAATCACCAGATACGCAAAACAGCTTTTCATTGATAAATCGATCTATATCATTATAATCTTCATCTAACTCCACTACAAACTGGAATATTAAAACAGGATGACTGAAACCATTTTCTCAGTCATCCTGCTTTTATTTTTTTGTTTGTGTCAAACAGAGCCTACTGAATTTTGACTTAATAAGACACTCGACCCGAGCCATCACACCGCGAACAGGTTCCCCAGTTGCAGTATAGGCAGTTATCCTTGAACTCTTTCCCAAAAGCTTATGGCAGGTATAGCCTTCACTCCTCCTCATCCAACACATAAGGCGTTGTCTGATACACATAGTAATTCAGCCAGTTTGTATACAATGTATTGGAGGTATTTCTCCATGTCAACGCCGGTACCGAGAAGGGATCATTGTGCTCATAATAATTACAGGGCAGTTCCGGATCCAACCCCTTGTTTAAATCCCTGTGATATTCATTGTTCAGCGTCATCCTGTCATACTCCGGATGGCCCTGGACAAAGACCTGGCTGCCGTCACAGCTCATTACAAGAAAGACTCCCGCCTCCTCTGATTCCGCCAGCACCATAAGCTCAGGATGCTTTAAGATATCACTTTTGCGCACTTCCGTATACCTGGAGTGTGGCGCCAGGAAGTAATCGTTCAGGCTGCGCACCAGGGGCACCTTCCTGTTTAACACCTTGTGATTGTAGATACCGGACAGCTTCCTCTTCATTGGATACTTATGGATCCCATAATGATAATACAGTCCGGCCTGGGCTCCCCAGCAGATATGTATGGTGGATGTCACATGTGTCTTGCTCCACTCCATGATTTTGGAAAGTTCCGGCCAGTAATTAACCTCCTCAAATTCCAGGTTTTCCACAGGCGCCCCGGTGATGATCATGCCATCGTATTTTCGCTTTCTGATATCGTCAAATGTTACGTAAAATTTATTCAGATGGCTGGCCGAGGTATTCTTGGACACGTGGGTGGACAGCATGAGAAAGGTGCAGTCCACCTGCAGGGGCGTATTGGATAATGCCCGCAGAAGCTGTGTCTCGGTATCCTCCTTGATAGGCATCAGGTTCAGGATTAAAATCTCCAAAGGTCTGATGTCCTGCCTCATGGCACGGTCCTCATCCATGATAAATATATTCTCTGATTCCAGAATGGCTCTGGCCGGAAGTTCCTTTTGTACTTTTATTGGCATACTTGTTCTCTCCCTTCAAATGTTGTGTGATCCATTCACAAACAGCACAGATTCGCCGGCAATCCCACAGCCGCTGCATACAGGTTTTTGTCTGAACCATCCACGAGCGTGTTTGAATAATCATTTCCGCCATCCGTATGCCGGCCGAAACTGTGCTACAACATTCGCAGGAACTCCTCCTCGGATATGATGGGAACCCCAAGTTCCTTTGCCTTTTTATTCTTTGATGAATTGGAGGCCGCATCATTATTGATCAGATACGTGGTCTTGGCAGTGACAGAGCCTGTGGCTTTGCCGCCCTTGCTCTCGATCACTTCCTGCAGCTCCTTGCGGTTTGCAAAATGTTCCACCGATCCGGTGATCACAAAGGTCATTCCCTCAAAAACAGCCTCGCCTGTCTCCGCCTGCTCCAACTCAATGGTAAGTTCTTTTAGCAGGTGATCCACCGACTGGTTATTTTTCTCCGATGAAAAGTAATCCATCCATGCCTGGGCCAGCACGCCTCCGATCCCGTCCACAGCCACCAGCTCCTCAGCCTGGGCATGGCGCATTTTCTCAAAATCAAACTTAAACTCCCTGCAAAGCATCTTGGCATTGGCAAGCCCGATCCCGGCAATTCCCAGACCATAAACCAGCCTTGGCAGGGTAGTATTGGACGCAGTCTGTATGGATGCCATCAGATTGTCATATGATTTCTGCCCAAAACCGTCCATCTCCACGATCGTGTCCCTGTACTGGTCCAGATGGAAAATGTCGGCATACTCATGGATAAAACCTGCCCCGATAAATTTCTCCAGGGTCGCCTCTGAAAGTCCGTCAATATTAAGGGCATCGCGGCTTACAAATAATGTAAAACTCTTTATCTTCTTAGCCTGGCAGTCAGGATTGATACAGTACAGGCTTTTCACGTCATTGATCTGTTTGATCTGGGTTTCTCCGCCGCATACGGGACATTCCCCAGGTATATCTTTTACCCCGCTGCGGGTCAGATTGTCTGCGATCTGTGGAATGATCATATTCGCCTTATAAACAGTTATGGTATCGCCCACTCCCAGTTCCAGCCCCTCCATAATGCTCAGATTATGGACACTGGCCCTGCTCACCGTGGTTCCCTCCAACTCCACCGGATCAAACACTGCCACCGGATTGATCAGCCCTGTCCTGGAAGCGCTCCACTCAATGTAGTCCAGCCGTGTCTCCCGGATCTCGTCCTGCCACTTAAACGCAATGGAATTGCGCGGAAACTTCGCAGTCCTTCCCAGGGATTCCCCGTAAGCAATATCATCATAGGTAAGCACCAGACCATCGGAAGGAATGTCATTGCCCTCCACCGCGTCCGCAAATTCCTTCACCGCCTCAGGCAGGCTCTCTGCGGTTACTTCCGTAAATGCCACAACCTCAAATCCCTGTTCCCTCAGCCATTCAAACTGTCTCCTCCTGGAGTTATCAAAATCCACCCCATCCGCCCTCACAAGGGCAAATGCCTCGAAATGCACGTTCCGCTCAGCCGTGATCTGGCTGTTGAGCTGGCGCACGGAGCCGCTGCACAGATTCCTGGGATTCTTGTATTTTGCATCCACGTCCTCGATTTCCTCATTGATCCTGCGAAAATCCGAATAAGTGATCACAGCCTCTCCCCGTAATACCAGCTGTCCCTCATAGGAAATACTCAACGGAATATTGGAGAATACCTTTGCATTGGCAGTGATCACTTCCCCAATCTCTCCATTTCCCCTTGTAACCGCCTTCTGAAGACTTCCCCCTTCATAGGTCAGCACAATGGTCAGACCATCCATCTTCCAGGACAGCAGGCCCTTCTGGGTTCCCAGCCATGCCTGCAGATCCTCCACGCTCTTTGTCTTATCCAGCGAAAGCATGGGAGAATCATGAGTTTCCTTGGGAAGCTCACTTAACACCTCATACCCTACCTTCTGGGTAGGGCTTCCTGACATGATGATTCCTGTCTCCTGTTCCAGAGAACTCAGCTCATCATAAAGCTTGTCATACTCAAAATTGCTCATGATCTCCCTGCTCTCCTGATAGTAGGCTTTTCCCGCCTGCCTCAGGATGGAAACCAATTCTTTCATTCTCTGAATTCTGTCTTCCATTCTGTTCTCCTGATTTAGATTACTGTCCGCCATGTCTGACCGGCAAACTGGTGGAATCCTTTAAAAGACGGGTCAGTTCCCGGTATTCCTCCGGTGTCACCTTCCTGCTTTCCCCTGTTTTAAGGTTCCCCAGACAAAGGTTCATGATCCGCACCCGGACCAGCTGTTTTACATGATATCCGCAGGCTTCGCACATGCGGCGGATCTGCCTGTTAAGTCCCTGGGTCAGTACAATGGAAAATGTCTTTTCCCCCACTTTGTGAAGCCTGCAGGGCCGGGTTCCCACATCCAGTTCCTTCAGATACACGCCCTTTGCCATCTGATCCATGAACTCCGCTGTCACTGCATGATCCACGGTGACAATATACTCCTTTTCATGAGCATTGCCGCTGCGCATGATTTTATTCACCAGATCCCCCTGATTTGTCATAAGAAGCAGACCCTCCGACTCCTTATCCAGCCTTCCCACCGGATAGATCCGTTCCGGATACTTCAGGTATTCCACTATATTTTCAGCCCTGTCCTTGGATGAGGTAGTGCACACGATCCCCCGCGGCTTGTTTACTGCCAGCAAAATAGGCTCCGGCCTTCCCGATGTCTCCCAAGACACAGGGATTCCATTACAGACCACCGTCTGCCCCGGTGACACCTTCTGCCCCATAACTGCCGGACAGCCGTCCACCAGTACCCTGCCTTCCTGGATCAGACGGTCCGCTTCCCGCCGGGAGCATACCCCCATCTGACTGAGCCATTTATTCAGACGCTCGTCCTTAACCGATTCGTCTTTCACTGATTCTTTCTTAACCGCTTCTCTCATAACGATCTCTCTCATATCCTCTGCAGCTACTGGTTCCCCGTTTTTGGATCAGATGCAATGAACATAGCATCCCCAAATGAGAAAAACCGGTAGCGTTCCTTCACAGCCTCCTGGTAGGCATTGAGGATGTGCTCCCTCCCCGCCAGTGCACTCACCAGCATGACCAGGGTGGACTCGGGCAGGTGGAAATTAGTGATCAGCGCATCCAACACCTTAAACCGGTATCCCGGATAGATGAAGATCTCCGTCCATCCTGTCTTTGCCTCCAGAATCCCCTCCTGGGTGGAAGCTGATTCCACTGTCCTGCAGCTTGTGGTTCCCACACAGATGACCCGGCCGCCGGCTGCCTTAGTGTCATTGACCTTCCTGGCCTCAGATTCCTCCACCACATAAAATTCCGAATGCATATGGTGGTCCAGCACATTCTCCACCTTTACCGGGCGGAAAGTACCAAGACCCACATGAAGCGTCACATGGGCGATCTTCACTCCCATGTCTTCTATCTGTTTTAAAAGCTCCTTTGTAAAATGGAGCCCTGCCGTAGGTGCTGCTGCCGATCCCTCATGCTTTGCATACACGGTCTGATACCGGTTCTTGTCCTGAAGCTGATGGGTGATATAAGGAGGAAGCGGCATCTGACCCAGCTGATCCAGGATCTCCTCAAAGATCCCCTTGTAGCTGAACCGGATCAGCCGGTTTCCGTCATCCACGGTATCGATGACAGTGCCGGTCAGAAGCCCCTCTCCAAAATCAATCACAGTACCTGGCTTGGCCTTTTTTCCGGGCCTGACCAGGGTTTCCCATATATCATTCTCCCTGCGCTTTAACAGCAGTATCTCAATCTTTGCACCGGTGTCCTTCTTTGTTCCGAATAATCTGGCCGGTATCACCTTGGTATCATTAATCACCAGACAATCCCCCGGTCTTAAATACTCAACAATATCCCTGAATACCCTGTGCCGGATCTCTCCTGTATCCTTGTCAAGCACCAGAAGCCTGGAGGATGACCTGTCCTCCAGAGGATCCTGGGCGATCAGTTCTTCCGGTAAATCAAAATAAAAATCCTTAACATCCATGTCTTTCTTCCTCCAGCATCACTCTATCTTCACATTGGAACCGCCAGTGGTCCCTTCGGCCGGTTCCTGTCCGCTGGAAGCAGTCTGTCCCTCTAAGCCTTGTCCCTCCGAGCTTTGTCCCTCTAAGCCTTGTCCCTGGGATCCGTTTTCCCCTGCTGGGGAACCGCTCTCAGGCGAGACGGCCGAATCATCCTGGCTTCCCTCATTCCGGCTGTCATCGGCCTGGGTGCCATCATTGCCGGATTCATCACTTCCGCCATCCTCCAGGGATACAAAACTGTCCTGTCCATCCTCCTCGGAGTTTGAAACAACTGCACCGTTTCTCAGATCCTTATAAATTCCCGCCAGCAGGGTATCGGACTCAATAGCCTGCCTCAGGCGCTCATTAACCTGGTTGGATAACAGTCTCACGTCCTCGGACTGGTTCTGCTTTGCCACATAATCGGCCTCGTCACCTACCACATTTTCACGGATGATATAATTGCCGCTGTCATCCTTCAGCACATAACACCACATCAGGCCGGGTGCCAGGGTATCCACTCTTCTGAACTTCACCTCGTAGGTCACATAGACCACATAGGATTCCTCTGTCAGACCTGGCTTTGTATAGCACACGATATCCTGATAATCTTCAATGTACACGGCTTCATTCTTCAGCTCATCCTTGCGCGCATTTAAGCTCTCATCCGTTGCCTTTCCAAATAGCTGGAACAGCTTTTCAGCGTCCTGGTCCACCTTTGCCTGGAAATACTCGCTGATGATCAGGTTCACCTGTGGAATCTCGTCCTTCTGAAGCTCATAATCCGAAAAATCCGTTGTATACTGACTGTTGTCCGGTGCAACCGCATCCTGGCTCTGTTCTTCCTGCCCCTGGTCTTTCTGCCCCTGGCTGTCCTGGGAGCTGTGGCCGGCATCCGCTGAAGTCTCGGTTCCCGGGGCAGCAGTCTGCTTGTCCGATGGCTTTTTGTCCATCACCACAATAATGATGACCAGCACGATCACGATCAAAAGAGGGATTGCCGCCATACGAATGTATTTTATCTTGTCATCAGCAGATCTCCTGCTGGTCCGTCTTCTGTTCTGTCCCATATTATAAGTCCTCCGCTCTAATACCACTTCCATGGAATTTGATTCATTCAACTACTTCGTTTTATTCTAACAAAAACCACGGCAAAATGCAATGTTACCATCCTTTAAGAATTAATTAAAACACCGCAAAGGCAAGGTCTCCCCTACACTCTGCGGTATCAAAAAATGCAATCAAAAATGCGTCTGAGAGGAATCGAACCTCCGCACGCGGCTCCGGAGGCCACTGCTCTATCCACTGAGCTACAGACGCATCCCCATAATAATACTATATTTTCCCAAAAACTTCAAGCCCTATTTTTATCTTTGTTCTTTATCATCTTAAACATGGAGTCCATAAGGAACACAGCCATTGCAATGGCGCCTGCGATCTGCATGGTTTCGATCAGGTAATAGGTGGACTGTTCCCGGCTGCTGCGGATGATATTGTATACACAGTTATAAATAGAGGTTCCCGGAACCAGGGGCAGGATTCCCGGGATCAGGAAAACAGACACAGGCGCTCTGAGTATCCTGGCCAGGATATGCCCCAGCAATGCAACAGACAGGCCGGACAAAAATGCGGCAAAGATCAGGGATCCCGTTTCCTCTCTGATCAAAAGATACACCAGCCAGCAGACACCCCCTGTCACACCGGACCAGCCCAGATATTTCTTTGGCAGGTCTAATACGATCCCGAAACTGAGCACTGCCATAAACGATCCGGCCACCTGCACAGCTTCAGCTACATGACTTCCTACCATATGCCTCCACCTCCTGCCAGCTGATGGAATAATGCCATACTGGCACCCACTCCGGCTGCCACTGCAAGTGCTGTCACAATGGCCTCCAGCATCCTGGCTGCCCCGGAAGAATAATCCCCGTTCAGGGTGTCCCTCACCGCCGTGGTAAAAATAACCCCGGGCAGCAGCGGCATGATGGCGCTGATAATAACAATATCCGTATTACTCCCGGGAAAAAGCCACCGGTTCATCACCAGGGCACTGAGGCCCAATGAAAATGCTCCCAGCACATTGGTACAAAAGTCATTAAGCATGATACGGGATGCCACATATACCACCAGACCCAGTACGCCTCCAGTAACAGCGGCAGCTCCGCAGTCCACAGGGCTTCCCCCCAGCACAATACCGAAGAAAAAGGCAATGAACATATAGTTCAGGGCTTTCAGCCACTTCTTATACTGGGAGCCGGCCTGTATCCGTTCCAGTTCTTCATATGCCTCGGCGGGCGCCATTTCCCCTCCACACAGCTTCCTGGACACCTGGTTGACCAGATAGATCCTGCCCAGATTGGTGGAACGGTCCTCCACCCTGCGCACCAGGGTGATCGGTTCCCCGTCCCCGCTGTCCAGGCTTACGAAAATACCTGTGCTAAATACCATAGACTGCGCTTTCCTGCCGGGACAGCTGCTTAGGATATATTGGATCGTACCCTCGATTCTGGCTATCTCAGCCCCGCTTACAAGCATGATTTCCCCGGCCAGCACCGCAGTCCTTGCCAGGAGATGATCTTCATTTCCCATGTTTTCACCTGTGTATTTTAATCTTACTTATACTCACATATTTCGCCAATTTTGAGTATAACAGCCATGCCGGTTTTCGTCAACAATCAGAAACGGATTCACCGCCTCCCTGAGAATGTAAAGAATTCATAAAATCCCCCTCCTTGCCATTGACAAAATGGGAAACATGGATTAAGCTAGGTTCAATTCTTAATTATTCTATCCATGATCCATCTTTTTCATCCTGTAGATTCTAAGGCTGCATATTTCTCAGCATTGATCCCAGGCCACCCTTATGGTCCGCATTCTTCATGGTCCGCATTCTTCATGATCCGCATTCTCCATGATATGTAACTGTATCACAGTTATCATAAATATTATAAAAAAGGGGGTAGTTTCGTGATATACGAAGCATTTCTCAACAAAGTAACCAAGCAGATGACACAGGAACTGGGGGAGGGCTATGGCCTGACACTGCGCAAGGTCCCCAAGAACAACGGACAGATCCTGGACGGACTGTGCATCACCCATGGGGATGACCATGTGGCTCCGGCCATGTATCTGAATCCCTGCTATGATCAGTATCTGGCAGGACGGCCCATGGAGGATATTGTGGCAGAGCTCATTACATTGTATCAGAAGAACCACACGCCGCCCGACCTGGACTACGCCAGGCTGGCACGCTACAGGGATATGAAACCCCATATTGCCTGTAAACTGATCCATGCCGCTTCCAACCAATCCCTTTTAGAGGAGATCCCTCATATCTTGTGGCTGGATCTGGCCATTATCTTTTACCTGTGTATCCATGAGGATGACAGCGGCCTGATGACCGCCGTGATCCATAACAATCACCTGGATGTATGGGATATTTCCCTGGAGGAATTAAAGGAGACGGCACTTGCCAACACCCCATCCCTGTTTCCCCCTGTGATAACCAGCATGTCACAGATGATCGAAAACTTGAGCCGGGCCGTGGCAGAGGAGGAATCCGCATGTCTTCCCTCCTCTGACCAATCCGCGCCATTCTTTGTATTGAGCAATACATCCGGAATCAATGGCGCCGCATGTATCCTGTACCCGGATGTAATAAAAAACTTCGCAGAAATAATGGAAAAAGATATTATCATCCTTCCATCCAGCATCCACGAAGTTCTTCTGCTCCCTGATGAGGGAGACATTTCCTGCGATGAGATGAGCAGGCTTGTGACCCACATCAATCAAACCGAGGTTCCCAAAGAGGACCGTCTCTCCAATCAGGTATATCTCTATTCACGTATCCATCAGACCCTTACCCTGGCGTCCGGCTGTATGATACCGATCTGCTGATCCCATCTTACATGCGCTCCCTGCCTATCCAAACAGCAGGCTTCCCACCTGGAATACCAGTACGGCTCCGGCCCATGCGACCGCCAGCTGAAAGAAAACCATGCCAATGGTCCATTTCCAGGAACCGGTCTCCTTTTTGATCGTTGCCACTGCAGCGATACAAGGAGAATACAGCAGGCAGAATATCATCAATGCATAGGCATTTACCCCGCCGAAACCGGCCACAGACAGGCTGGAGGACAGCTGGGACATACCTGCCGCAGAGTTAATATTGTTAATGCCAAAAAGGACACTGAAACTGGATACCACCACCTCTTTGGCTGAAATACCCGAAATAAGGGCAACCGCCACCTGCCACATCCCCAATCCTGCCGGGCGCAGCACCGGGACCAAAACATGGCCGATAATGGCAGCAAAGCTGTCTGATACATCGGATACAAAGCCTGCCGGTCCCAGGTTGAGAACAAACCAGAGTACAATGGAAGCAATAAATATAGTGGTTCCGGCCTTACTTAAGTAGTCCTTTACCTTGTCCCATACATAGATTGCCACGGTTCTGCTGTTGGGGGTCTTGTACTCAGGCAGCTCGATCAGCAGGGCATTCTGCGAGCTGTCGTGCTTCTCATGCATATGGGCCACAAATGCCACGAAAATCGCCATGCACAGGCCTATGATATACAGGGAATATGCCACAAACAGGGCCTTATCCGGGAAAAACATATCAGCAAACAGCACATAGATGGGGAGGCGTGCGGAACAGGACATAAAGGGTGTGATCAAAATCGTCCTGCGCCTGTCCTTCACACTTTCCAGAGCCCTTGTAGCCATTACAGCCGGCACCGTACACCCGAACCCCAGCAGCATGGGCAGGAATGCCTTGCCTGAAAGTCCCACCATGCCCATTGTCTCATTCATCACATAAGCAACCCTGGCCATATATCCGCTGTCCTCCAAAAAGGCCAATGCCAGGAAAAGGATGAAAATATTGGGCAGAAAGGTGAGGATTCCTCCCACGCCTGCAATGATCCCATCCACGATCAGGGAAGTGATCCACTGGGCCGCATGGATATTGGTGAGAAATGCAAGGGACGCCCGGGATAACACGTCCAGCCCGGTCTCAAAGTATCCTTTGAGGAAATCTCCCACCGTAAAAGTCAGGAAAAATACCAGCGCCATAATCCCCAGGAACACCGGGATCCCCCACACCGGGTGGGTCATGATACGGTCTGCCTTGTCCGTGGTGGCTGCCTTTACATCCTTATTAAAAAGGCATTCCTGGATCACTTCTTCTATGTAATCGTACTTTTCATTGATGATCTGCTTTTCATAGTTCTTTGTAAGGATCTGCTCCATCTTTTCCAGAGGATGGTCGCTTATGACCACCTCATCAAACTCCAGGAACTTAATAGCATGCCAGCGCATATTGTCCATTTCACCGTATGTTTCATACAGCGCTTCCTCGATCCGGGCAATCTTCTCCTCCACCTCGGGGCTGTAGCGGATAACCACTCCCTGAGGTCCTTCCTCATAATGATGGACCACTGCATGCATCAGGACATCCAATCCTGTGCGCTTCCTTGCAGAAACCGGGACCACCGGAATTCCGCCAAGCATTTCCGGAAGGCGGTGCATGTCAATCTCCATGCCCCTCTCCTCCACGATATCCATCATGTTGAGAGCCAGGATGACCGGCTTCTTAAGTTCGATAAGCTGCATGGTAAGGTACAGGTTGCGTTCCAGGGAGGAGGCGTCCACCACATTAATGATAACATCCACTTCCCCGTCCTCGATACATTTTCTGGTCACCTTTTCCTCTATGGTGTAGGAGGTAAGGCTGTAAATACCTGGAAGGTCGATCACTTTGATGGGGCGTCCCTTGTAACTAGTCTCCCCTTCCACACGTTCCACGGTAACGCCGGGCCAATTGGCCACTTTGAGCTTGGCTCCTGTAAATGCATTAAATAAGGTGGTCTTCCCACAGTTGGGATTCCCCACAAATCCCACTGTAATGGGACGCTTGCTCCTCTCATGCTTTTTAGCCCCCGGCTTTCTCCCGTCAGGTTCCTTTCCAAGGATCACACTTCCATACGAATCGCTTCCCGATGCTCTGCCCTGACCGTTCATGACGCATGCTCCTCCCTGACCGTTATCCCTTCCGACAGGCGGCGGCCCAATGCCAGCCTGGTCCCTCTAACTTTGATGATAACGCTTCCGCTTCCCTTTTTATTCAATATATTCACAGGCGTGCCTTCATTGACCCCTAGGGCCTCCAGCCTCCTGGTAATGCTTTCATCCACCTGAACACCGGCCACCACATACCGGCCGCCAACCTCACACTCATTTAATCTCTTTTGCATTCCGACTTGTATCCTCCTGTAAAATCCTTCAAACCATATTCATTGTATGCTTAATAAGAAAAATTGTCAATAAGAAGAGTTTGTCACAACAAACTCTTCAGACTGTAGACAACTAGCCTCCAAATAGGAGGCGGTTGTCTTTTTTCTTTCACTCAGGATTTCGATGTAGTATAATAGTACTATACGAAAGTGAGGTTTTTTCTTATGATGGGGAAAAAAG